>OIYO01000020.1_pt1 | contig 181114 bp, 138 predicted proteins | sample 1588191 | NCBI WGS metagenome assembly OIYO01 (sample SAMN03283275) | human gut metagenome | biome: human-associated habitat; material: feces | host: Homo sapiens | place: Peru | collected 2012 | reverse complement strand
CAGAGAACAGAAAAGGATAGCATGTATGAACTGTCCGCAAAAAATGACCGACTGAGGCGGTACTCCATGAAGAATTAAAGGAAAATGTACTGAAAAACCTTGCAAAATTTGAAAAAACTGCTATGGTAGAACAATATAGAAACGTTTCTGCCAGACCGGATGCCGTTGGATTATTATATCCGGTCATCAGCTTTACCAGGGAATATCACGAGGGGAGCTACCGTTATAACACCAATGAAAAACCGGGGCTGCGTGAAAAATTATCGGTGGAGGCGCATATCACACCGGACTATCCGGTGACCTATGCGTATGCCAATGCAGATGACGGCTGTGTGCCGGCAAGCAATACTGCGCGTTTGAATGAGGCATTAGAGAAAGCGGGCGTAAAACATCTGTGTGAGATCTATCCAACCGGAGATCACGGGATCGGGCTTGGCTATCATACCTCCGCGAAAATGTGGAGCGAAAACATGCTTGCCTTTTTTGACAAAAATCTGTAATAACAGCATGGGCGAATCCCAGACGGTACTGGCAGGAAACAGGGAGAGGAAAACCAGATATGTTACAGGATATCAATGAAATTTCAGATGGAAAAACATACGGTGCACAGGATATGGCGCGTGTCGGATGCAGTGATTGTGCGGGCTGTCACAGCTGTTGTGAACAGATGGGAGATACGATCTTTTTAGACCCGTATGATGTCTTTCGCCTGACTACAGCACTTGGACAGACATTTGAGGAACTGTTAAACGGAGCGCTGGAACTTCATGTGGAGACGGGCGTGATCGTTCCGAACCTGAAAATGAGAGAGGCAGACAGCCAGTGCTATTTTTTGAATGAGCAGGGAAGGTGCACCATACATGCACACAGACCGGGGCTGTGCCGGGTGTTTCCGCTTGGCAGGATCTATGAGGAAGACGGGATCTCCTATTTTCTGCAGAAAGATGGCTGCAAAAAAGACAACCGGACGAAAGTAAAAGTCAGCAAATGGCTGGATACACCGGAACTGAAACGCTATCATCGTTTCCTTGTGGACTGGCACGGCGCAAAAAAACAGATCGAGGAAATGGTCACGGCAGGAGAGGATGTAAGACAAATTAACCTGTTGCTGCTCAATCTGTTTTTTGTAAAGCCATATGAGGCAGAGCACGATTTTTACGAACAGTTTTATGAGCGGTTTGCCCAGTTTGGTCAGGTGATGGGAACCGGGCACAAATAAGAAAATGCGGCATACTATGATTATGAAAAATAAAAGTGATGGTATGCGATGTATTGTCAGAATAGAATGGTGCACACGATAAAAGCGGGCGATTCGCTCTACAAACTAGCGAGACAGTATGACACGACAGTGACAGAACTGATTCTTGGCAACCCGGGGGTCAATCCTTATAACCTACAGATCGGGATGCGGCTGATGGTCTGCCCGGGTGAGCGGTATGAACCACCTGCACAGGAGGGCATGACAGGCGGAATGCGGCCGGGAATGAGTGGAGACAATGCAGGAAACAGTGGCAGCAATGCCGGTGGTGCGAATATGCCGCAGGAACCGATGGAAATGATGCAGTCGCTGCAGGAGAGGATGAGGTTAGCGTGGCTGTCGCATGTGTACTGGATCAGGATGTATCTGATGAGTGTGGCAAGTGATGGAAAGGATCAGCAGGAGACAGAGGAACGTCTCTTAGAGACCGCAGATGAGATTGTGGATGTCTTTGCATCCCGTCTTCCGGTCAATGTGGTAAGGCAGCTGCGCAATCTGCTCATCGAGCATATTGAGATTGGCGGAGAGATCATACAGGCGTTAAAAACCGGAAATATGGAAAACTATGACGGACTGGTCAAAGAATGGTACTCCAATGCAAATCAGATCGCAACGCTGCTTGGAGAACAGAATCCATTTTTTGCCGGAAGAGATACCAGAAATATGCTGCTCAACCATCTGGATCTGACCAGGGAGGAGATCGAGCAGCAGATCAATGGCGCGTATGCACAGAGTATTGACACGTTCCGCGATATCGTAGATCAGACAGTGAAAATGGCAGATTTTTTCAGCCAGGGATTGCTTGCAAGGTAAAAAAACGTATTTTTTGTAAAAAATGATTTGACGGAGAAACCATTTGTGATAAGATATATTCGTTAATCCTTGTAGAATAATGGATGTAAGTAAGGTAATTGGAGGAGCAGAAGAGATGATAAAAGTTGTGAAGTTTGGCGGAAGCTCATTGGCAAGCGCAGAGCAGTTCGCAAAGGTCGGAAAAATAATCAATGCAGACAAAGAACGCAGATATGTCGTACCGAGTGCACCTGGAAAACGGAATGCAAAGGATACGAAGGTAACTGATATGCTTTATGCATGTTATGATCTGGTAGAAGCAGATCAGGATTTCCGTGTTGCATTGATGAAGATCAAGGATCGTTATGACACAATTATCAACGGATTACATCTGAAATTATCCTTAGAGGAAGAATTTAAAAAGATCACAGAGAATTTCAAAAATAAAGCAGGCGTGGATTATGCCGCTTCCCGTGGAGAATATTTAAACGGTATCATCATGGCAAACTATCTCGGATATGAGTTCGTAGATGCAGCCGAGGTGATCTTCTTTGATGAAGAGGGCAACCTTGATGCAGAAAAAACCGATAAGGTACTGGGAAAGCGTCTGGCAAAATTAGAGAGAGCTGTTGTTCCGGGATTTTACGGAATGGGTGCAGACGGAAGAGTCAAGACCTTCTCAAGAGGTGGTTCAGATGTAACCGGTTCAATCGTTGCCAAGGCAGTACGGGCAAGCGTATATGAGAACTGGACCGACGTTTCCGGTTTCCTCGTAGCAGATCCACGCATCATTGACAAACCGGCAGCGATCAAGACCATTACCTACCGCGAGCTAAGAGAGCTTTCCTACATGGGAGCAAGCGTATTGCATGAAGATGCTGTATTCCCGGTAAGAAAAGCCGGTATTCCGATCAACATCAAAAATACGAATGCACCGGAGGATGAGGGAACCTGGATCGTAGAGAGTACCTGTCATCAGTCTAAATACACAATTACCGGCATCGCGGGAAAGAAAGGATTTGTATCCGTCAACATTGATAAGGATATGATGAACTCCGAAGTCGGATTTGGAAGAAAAGTACTTTCTGCATTCGAAGAGAATGGAATTTCTTTTGAGCATATGCCATCCGGTATCGATACGATGACAATTTTTGTGCATCAGCCGGAGTTCGAAGGAAAAGAGCAGTCCGTTATTTCTGCTATCCATCGTCTGGCACATCCGGACAGCATCGAGTTAGAGGGAGATCTGGCACTGATCGCAGTCGTTGGACGTGGAATGAAATCTACCCGCGGAACAGCAGGAAGGATCTTCTCCGCACTGGCACATGCCAATATCAATGTCAAAATGATCGACCAGGGATCTTCCGAGCTGAACATCATCATCGGTGTCAGCAACGCAGACTTTGAGAATGCGATCCGCGCGATCTATGATATTTTTGTGATGACACAGTTATAAAGAAGAACAAAACAAAGGCGACATCGTATGAGTTTCATTCGATGTCGCCTTTTAAACTATTTCGTCCATGGGACTATACCTCGTTTCTTTTGTTTTGGAACTTCTGTTCTAAATTGGACTTCTTCGTCTTTTCTCAAATTAGAATATCTGCTTCTGTGACAACTGGAACTGTATCATATCTGAATGTTAGGTTCTGATACTAATTCATATCTCCCGTCTTGGGAATGTCATGCCCTTCTTCTCTGATCAAAAACGAATGCGATTAAGTTTTTGGTGGACTGTACCTCACTTTCTTTAAATTTTTTTGAGTTAAAGTTACGTTTCTGGTGGACTCACCCTTTCTTTTTATTTTGTTCTCCTTTGTTTTTGTTAAGTTTATTGTATCTGATAAAATGAAAAAAGTCAAGCATAAATTAAAAATATTTTTAAATATTTTGAAAGAAGATTTATAATTACATAAAAATAATATAATATTCAGAAAATATATACAATGTAAAAAACAGGTAAAATAGTATTCCGTTTACACAAAGAAGAGGTTCCTTCCATATAATAAAGAGAAGGGAGCGTTATACGCAGGTAGATGCGTAGAAATGGGGATCATATGAACAAACAGACCATTCTTCTGATTAGTGATATGCGTCAGGTGTACCTGGCAGAGATACTGACTAAAAAGGGACACAATGTGCGCTGCCTGGATATCAGAAATAAAGAGACTGCAAAAGAGCAGTTAGAGAAATTAAAGGATTTTCTTACCGAAGCTGATTTGTTAGTATTACCGATACCGGTATCGAAGGTGCCGGAAACAAATAGATTAAATGACATTTTAAACAAAAACCTGTTAAAGGAGACTGCAGTTGCCGGAGGCTGTTTTTCAAAGGCACAGAGGGAACTTCTGACCGGAAGGGATATCCGTTGCCTTGATTTTATGGAGGATGCGGTCGTGACCGAGGAAAATGCAGTGGCTACCGCAGAGGGAACGATCGCAGAGCTGGTCAATAACAGTCCATATAATATAGAAGAGGCAAAGATCATCGTGACCGGATACGGCTTCTGCGGAAAGGCGATCGCAAAGAGGCTCAAGGCATTGGGCGCGCGGGTGACTGTACTGGCAAGGCGCAGGGATGTGCGCAAACTGGCAAAACAGGACGGTTTTTATGCGGCTGATTTTGCTTTTGGACCGGAGGAAGCGATGGGTGCGGCAATGCTGGTCAACACGGTTCCGGCACCGGTCGTGACACACACCATCATAAGGGAACTCCCGAGAGATGCGTACATTGTGGATATCGCATCCGGGGAAGGCGGGATCGATTTTGAATGTGCAAAAGAGTTTGGCATCCGTGCGGATCATGTACTTGGGATTCCCGGAAAATATGCACCGAAAGAGAGTGCATATATTTTAGAGCGGTCACTGGAACGTTTTATCAGAAATGTGGCTTCCGAAACGGAAAATCGGGAGAGGAGGGCATAATGGATTTTTCGAAATATAATATAGGATTTGGAATTACCGGTTCTTTTTGTACCTTTGCAAAGGCGAGAAAAGAAGTAGAACATCTCTGTGACATGGGGGCAAATGTGATACCGGTCTTTTCATTCCAGGCACAGAAATGTGATACCAGATTTGGCAGTGCGAAAGAGTATGTGGAGGGGGTCTGTGAGATTACCGGAAATGAAGGCATCAGGACGATACCGGCAGCGGAGCCGATCGGACCAAATAACTTCCTCGATATCATGGTCATCGCACCCTGTACCGGAAATACGGCGGCAAAGCTGTGCAATGGCATTACAGACACGCCGGTTCTGATGGCGGCCAAGGCACATATGCGGAACGGAAAACCGCTCGTCATAGCGATCTCCACCAATGATGCACTCGGAGCAAATTTTAAGAACATTGGCATGCTGATGAATATGAAACAGATCTATTTTGTCCCGTTTGGGCAGGATAACCACAAGAGCAAACCGAATTCACTGGTCGCAAAGATGGAACTTTTACCGGATACCATAGAATATGCACTGGAGAGAAAACAGATCCAGCCGGTTCTGCAAACCCCGGTATAAACATTAGAATATCCTGCCGCGTACCATTTTGATTCTGAGAAGTTGTTTTCAGCATTTTCCTGAAGAAAATAAATCTCATCATTAGCCTCAAAAAATCCGGAATTTTTAGAAAAGCGTTTCTGCAAAATATGATTTGCCCTGTCTTTTTAACGAAAGGACAGTCGCACGTATGCTGTTCTTTCGAAAAAAGACACGTCACATTCTTGCAGAAACGCTTTTTAAATATTAGTTGCTCTGCCTGGATGCCTCATATGCTTCACGGCAGGCGCGTGCAAGCTGGTCGCCACAGGATGTGGAGCGCATACCGCAGTGGATACCACCGATCTTTTCCTCAACCTGCTCAACGGTAAGCCCCTCTACAAGTTTTGGAATTGCCTGTAAATTACCATTGCAGCCTCCGGTAAATTTAACATTGTGTACGATATTGCCATCTAATTCTAATTCGATTAAAGTGGAACAGGTTCCCTTTGTTTTGTAAGTGTAAGTCATATTCATTCCTCCTATGTGAAAGAGTATATACACAGAAATGCAGTTTTTCAAGCGGTATTTTAGCATAGTTAATAAAAAATTCACAAAACATTTACGGCTATTTTTATTGTGGTAATGTATGAAAAGTGTTACAATGTGGATATTGTGCGAGACGTGGCTCGCAAATTTGAGAGGCGAATACAGGAATAAGGAGTTTCTATGAGTGCATTAACAAAAATCTTCGGTACGCACAGCGAGAGAGAATTAAAAAGAATTTACCCGATCGTTGACAAGGTAGAATCTTACCGTGATACGATGGCTGCGCTGTCGGATGAAGAATTAAAAAACAAGACAAAAGAATATAAAGAACGACTTGAAAAAGGAGAAACCTTAGACGATCTTCTGCCGGAAGCATATGCGACCGTGCGTGAAGCTGCAAAGCGTGTGCTTGGTATGGAACATTACCGTGTACAGATCATCGGTGGTATCATTTTACATCAGGGACGTATCGCTGAGATGAGAACCGGTGAAGGTAAGACCCTGGTTTCTACACTTCCTGCTTACCTGAATGCGCTGGAGGGAAAAGGTGTCTGCATCGTAACAGTCAATGATTATCTGGCAAAGCGTGATGCGGAGTGGATGGGACAGGTTCATGAGTTCCTCGGTTTAAAAGTCGGTGTTGTATTAAACGAGATGACAAACGATGAACGCCGTGATGCCTATAACTGTGATATTACTTACGTTACCAACAACGAGCTCGGATTTGATTATCTGAGAGACAACATGGTAATTTACAAAGAGCAGCTCGTACAGAGAGGACTTCACTATGCGATCATCGATGAGGTCGACTCCGTATTGATCGATGAGGCGCGTACCCCGCTTATCATTTCCGGACAGAGCGGAAAATCAACCCGTCTGTATGAGGCATGTGATATCCTTGCAAAACAGATGAAACGTGGTGATGATGTACCGGAATACTCCAAGATGGATGCCATCATGGGCGTGGAGCAGCAAGAGAACGGAGATTTCATTGTCAATGAGAAAGATAAAGTCGTAAGCCTTACGCAGGAAGGTGTGAAAAAAGTTGAGCAGTTCTTTAAAATCGACAACCTTGCAGATGCGGAGAATTTGGAGATCCAGCACAACATTATCCTTGCACTGCGTGCACACAATTTAATGTTCCGCGATCAGGATTATGTGGTAAAAGATGATCAGGTTATGATCGTAGACGAGTTTACCGGACGTATCATGCCGGGACGTCGTTATTCCGATGGCCTGCATCAGGCAATCGAGGCAAAAGAGCATGTAAAGGTAAAACGTGAGAGCAAGACCCTTGCAACGATCACGTTCCAGAACTTTTTTAATAAATTCGAGAAGAAATCGGGAATGACCGGTACTGCGCTGACCGAGGAAAAAGAGTTCCGTGATATCTATGGAATGGATGTGATCGAGATACCGACCAACCGTCCGGTACAGCGTATCGATAAGCAGGATGCTGTATATAAGACCAAGAAAGAGAAATATCATGCAGTTGTTGAGGAAGTAAAAGCAGCACATGCAAAAGGACAGCCAGTCTTAGTTGGTACGATCACGATTGATATTTCCGAGACGATCAGTGACCTGTTAAAGAAAGAGGGTATCCCACATACCGTATTGAACGCAAAATTCCATGAGAAAGAGGCAGAGATCGTTGCCGGAGCCGGTGTGCATGGTGCCGTTACGATCGCAACCAACATGGCAGGCCGTGGTACGGATATCAAGCTGGATGACGAGGCAAAGGCAGCTGGCGGACTGAAGATCATCGGTACTGAGCGGCATGAGTCAAGACGTATCGACAACCAGTTACGTGGACGTGCCGGACGTCAGGGAGACCCGGGTGAGTCCCAGTTCTTCATTTCTCTGGAGGACGATCTGATGCGTCTGTTTGGTTCTGAGAAGCTGATGGAGATCTTCAATACTCTTGGAGTTCCGGAAAATGAGCAGATCCAGCATAAGATGCTTACCTCTGCGATCGAGAAGGCACAGACCAAGATCGAGGGCAATAACTTTGGTATCAGAAAGAATCTGTTAGAGTATGATCAGGTCATGAACGATCAGAGAGAGATCATTTACGCAGAGCGTCTGCGTGTATTAAACGGAGAGAATATGCGCGATGTGATCTTCAAGATGATCACAGACCGTGTGGAGAGCTGTGTAGATACCTGCATTTCTTCGGATATTCCAAAAGAAGAATGGGATTTAAATGAATTAAACCAGTTATTGACTGACCTGATCCCATTAAAACCGGTAAGTGCAGAGGATGTGGATTCCGTTAAGAATGAAAAAGAACTCAAACATCTGTTAAAAGAGCGTGCAGTCAAACTGTATGAGGCAAAGGAGACTGAGTTCCCGGAGCCGGAGCAGTTCAGAGAGTTAGAGCGCGTTGTCTTATTAAAAGTGATCGACCGCAAATGGATGGATCATATCGACGATATGGATCAGTTACGTCAGGGGATCGGACTTCAGGCATACGGACAGCGTGATCCGCTGGTAGAGTACAAGATGGCAGGATTTGATATGTTTGATGACATGATCGCAAATATCCAGGAAGACACCATCCGTCTCTTATATCATGTAAAGATTGAAGAAAAAGTAGAGCGTGAGCAGGTTGCCAAGGTAACCGGAACAAACAAGGATGACTCAGCCAACACACCAAAGAAACGTGCAGCGGCAAAGGTATATCCAAACGATCCATGTCCTTGCGGCTCAGGCAAAAAATATAAACAGTGCTGTGGCAGAATGGCATAATGACAGTATCATGAATTAAAAAGGAGGGCTTTTGATTGCTCTCCTTTTTCTGAAAAATAAAACAAAGAACAGGGAGGAAAATACAATGTATCAGACAAGAAATGTGACAGAGGAAATCGTATGGGTTGGAGCAAGTGACAGAAGACTGGCTCTGTTTGAAAACATATTCCCGATCCCAAGGGGTGTTTCTTATAATTCTTATGTATTGTTAGATGAAAAGACCGTGTTACTCGATACGGTGGATGCTTCCGTAGCAGGGCAGTTTTTTGAAAATCTTGAGCATGTGTTAGCGGACAGAACTTTGGATTATCTGGTTGTAAACCATATGGAACCGGATCACTGCGCCATGATCGCTGACATTGTGAGAAGATACCCGGATGTAAAAGTTGTGGGAAATGCAAAAACATTTGGCATGATGAAACAGTTCTTTGGGACAGACTACGCAGAGCGCGCCATTGTGGTAAAAGAGGGCGATACGCTTGCAACCGGAGCACATACGCTGCATTTTGTGATGGCACCGATGGTACACTGGCCGGAGGCAATGGTAACTTATGATGATAGGGACAAGGTGTTATTCTCAGCGGATGGCTTTGGAACATTTGGCGCGTTAAATGGTAATATTTTTGCAGATGAAGTGGATTTTGACCGGGACTGGCTGGATGATGCCAGACGTTATTACACCAATATTGTTGGTAAGTATGGCGCATCCGTGCAGGCATTGCTGAAAAAGGCAGCGGGGCTTGAAATTGCTGTGATCTGTCCACTGCATGGACCGATCTGGAGAGAAAATCTCGGCTATATCTTAGAAAAATATCAGAAGTGGAGCACCTATGAGGCAGAGGAGAAAGCCGTTGTCATCATGTATGCGTCCATGTATGGAGATACCGCTTCCGCGGCAGATGCACTTGCCGGTGCGCTCTCCGAGCGTGGCATCCGCAAAATAGCGGTGTATGATGTTTCCAATACCCACGTTTCCGAACTGATCAGTGAAATCTTCCGCGCCAGCCATCTGGTATTTGCAGCACCGACCTATAATGGAGGCATTTATCCGGTAATGGAAAATCTGCTTTCCGATATGAAAGCGCTGGCAGTACAGAAAAAGACGGTGGCACTGATGGAGAACGGAACCTGGGCAGCCATGGCGGCAAAACAGATGCGGGAAAGACTTTCCGAATTGAAAGAGGTTACGGTATTAGATACCCAGGTGACGATAAAATCGGCAATGCTTGCTGACCAGAGAGCGGAACTGGAAGCATTTGCGGATGCGATCGTACAGACGATGTAAAAAGAGAAGTACAGAACAAACATTCGATTTGCTCTGTACTTTTTTTCATTTGGATGATATAATGAGCGCAAGTGAGCCAGAGGGAGCTTGCTCACTTATGGCGAACGGCGAATGTCGGTCACAAGCTTGGCTTGTGACATAATAAGCGCAGAAAGCAATCAGGAGAAGACGATGGATCATTTTAAATTAGTTTCCAAATACCAGCCGACCGGAGACCAGCCGCGTGCGATCGAGGAACTGGTCAGGGGCTTTAAAGAGGGGAATCAGTTTGAGACCCTGCTTGGAGTTACCGGTTCCGGTAAGACATTTACCATGGCAAATGTCATTCAGGCATTAAATAAACCGACTTTGATCATTTCACATAACAAGACACTGGCGGCGCAGCTCTATGGAGAATTTAAAGAGTTTTTCCCGGAAAATGCAGTCGAGTATTTTGTTTCCTATTATGATTATTATCAGCCGGAGGCATATGTGCCACAGACCGATACCTATATCGCAAAGGATTCTGCGATCAATGAGGAGATCGATAAACTGCGCCTTTCTGCGACCGCTGCACTGGTAGAGCGGAAGGATGTTATCGTGATCGCATCTGTTTCGTGTATCTATGGTCTGGGCAGCCCCGAGGATTATTTAAATATGATGGTATCCCTGCGCCCCGGACAGGAACGGGACAGGGATGATGTCATCCGGGCACTGGTGGATATCCAGTATACCAGAAATGATATGGATTTTCACCGTGGTACGTTCCGTGTCCGGGGAGATACCCTGGAGATCTTTCCGGCAAACTATGGCGATACGGCGGTAAGGGTCGAGTTCTTCGGAGATGAGATTGACCGCATTACAGAGATCGATGTCCTGACCGGAGAGATCAAGTGCAGACTGGAGCATTTTGCCGTCTTTCCGGCATCCCACTATGTTGTGCCGCAGGAGAAGATAAGAAAGGCGTGCGATGCCATCGAGGAAGAATTAGAAGAGCGGGTCCGTTATTTCAAGGGCGAGGACAAACTGCTTGAGGCACAGCGTATCTCAGAGCGTACCAATTTTGATATCGAGATGTTAAAGGAGACCGGCTTCTGCAGTGGCATAGAGAACTATTCCAGACATCTGGCAGGACTTCCGGCAGGTGCGACTCCACATACCCTGATGGACTATTTCAAGGATGACTATCTGATCATCGTGGATGAGTCGCATATCACGATCCCACAGATCCGGGGAATGTATGCCGGGGACCAGTCGAGAAAGTCGACACTGGTCGATTATGGGTTTCGACTTCCGTCTGCAAAGGACAACCGGCCATTAAATTTTGAAGAATTTGAGAGCAAGATCGACCAGATGCTCTTTGTCTCTGCGACACCAAACGTTTACGAGGACGAGCACGAACTGCTCCGCACGGAACAGATCATACGACCGACCGGTCTGTTAGACCCTGAGATCTCGGTGCGTCCGGTGGAGGGACAGATCGATGACCTGATCGGAGAAGTCAATAAAGAGATCGCAAAACACAACAAAGTCCTGATCACGACACTGACCAAGAAGATGGCAGAAGATCTGACCGATTATATGCGTGAGGTTGGCATCCGGGTCAAATATTTGCATTCCGATATCGATACGCTGGAGCGAGCAGAGATCATCCGTGATCTGCGGCTGGATGTATTTGATGTATTAGTCGGGATCAACCTGTTAAGGGAGGGACTGGATATCCCGGAGATCACGCTGGTGGCGATCCTGGATGCAGATAAAGAGGGATTCTTGCGTTCGGAGACATCCCTGATCCAGACGATCGGACGTGCGGCGCGTAACAGCGAGGGACACGTTATCATGTATGCGGATCAGATGACCGATTCCATGCGTGTGGCGATCGAGGAGACCGAGCGAAGAAGAAAGATCCAGCAGGAATACAACGAGGAACATGGCATTACACCGACAACGATCCAGAAGTCAGTAAGAGATCTGATCAGCGTATCCAAGAAGGTAGCCAAAGAAGAGATGAACTTCAAGAAAGATCCGGAGTCCATGAGCAAGGCAGAGCTGGAGAAACTGATCGCCGATATCCAGAAGAAGATGCAGAAGGCGGCAGCCGATCTGAATTTCGAGGCGGCAGCAGAATACAGGGACAAGATGATCGAACTGAAAAATATGCTGCAGGGCTTGTAAGAAAAAGGAGAAATACGAAAACGTACAGGAGTGTTATGAAAGAGAAAACAATTTTAAATCTGATATGTAAGTGGCGTGCAGAACTGATGGGAGCAGCGATCTTATGGGTGGTGCTGTTCCATGCAGGATTTCAGTTCCGCGGAGTCTTTTTCGATACCGTGCAGGCGATCGGATATGGTGGAGTCGATATCTTTTTCCTGCTATCGGGGATCGGTCTTTACTATTCCCTGAAAAAATCGGATGAGCTTCTTCTATTTTACAAAAGAAGAGCACGAAGGATCTTCCCTTCCTATCTGCCGTTTATTCTTATCTGGTGCATTTACATGCTGCACGGTTCTTCTTATCCGGGAGATACGATCGCAAGGATCGTTGCAGGAAATCTGTTTATGACAGGCTGGGTTGCAGACATCGGACTGCAGTTCAACTGGTATGTGCAGGTGATCTTCTGGGTCTATCTGCTGGCACCGCTTTTCTATAAGATGATCGTGGCAGCAACAAAAAAATGGCACTACGGAGTGATCCTTCTCTGGGCACTTTTGCTTGGGGTCGCATTCTGGTGTGATGATAATCATCTGCTTGGTGTATCACGTCTGCCGGTCTTTTTACTGGGTATGATGTGGGCACATGCGGGAAATGCTTCGGATAAAGAAAACACAGATGGGAAACCTGATGTGGGAGGGAAAAATGCGATCCTCCTGATCTTGCTGGCTGTGGCAGGAATGGTACTCCTGCTTGCCTGTTATTTCAACTTCCCACGCGAGACGATGTGGGCATATGGACTCTGGTGGTATCCGTTTCTTCTGATCACCCCGGGATTATGTCTTGTGATCTGTCTGCTGTTGGAAGCAATGGACAAAGTAAAGGGACTCCGTCAACTGAGAAAACCACTTGCGTTGCTCGGAACGGCATCCTTTGAAATATATCTGATCCACATAGCGGCATTTGAGATCGTACCGGATTATATCTGGGTCACCTTAAATAAGAGATGGCTTGTTCTGGTGCTGGCTTCGATTCTGGTTGGAATAGGGTATCATCTGCTGGTAGAGTGCATCATGCGGAAATGGAGATTCAAATGAGAGATAGCAAAGAAAGAAAATATATCAAAATCAGAGGCGCAAATGAACATAATTTAAAAAATATCGATGTCGATATCCCAAGGGATGAATTTGTCGTACTGACCGGACTTTCGGGTTCCGGAAAATCATCACTGGCATTTGATACGATCTATGCAGAGGGACAGAGACGTTACATGGAGTCATTGTCCTCTTATGCAAGACAGTTCCTGGGGCAGATGGAAAAACCAAACGTAGAGAAGATCGAGGGGCTTTCTCCGGCAATCTCGATCGACCAGAAATCGACCAATCGAAATCCACGTTCTACGGTTGGAACGGTAACCGAGATCTATGATTATTTCCGTCTGCTCTATGCAAGAGTCGGAACACCACACTGTCCGAAATGTGGCAGGGAGATCAAAAAACAGAGCGTTGACCAGATGGTGGATCAGATCATGGCATTGCCGGAGCGTACCAGGATCCAGCTTTTGGCACCGGTGGTACGTGGAAGAAAGGGAGAACATCAGAAGCTTTTCGAACAGGCGAAACGAAGTGGCTATGTGCGTGTGATCGTGGATGGCAGCATGTACGAACTGAACGAAGAGATCAAGCTGGAAAAAAATAAAAAACATAATATCGAGATCGTCGTAGACCGTCTGATGGTAAAAGAGGGGATCGAAAAACGACTGACCGATTCCATTGAAAATGTGCTGGAACTGGCAGATGGCAAGATGACACTGGACATCATAGATGGAGAGCAGATCCAGTTTTCAGACAGTTTTTCCTGCCCGGATTGCGGGATCAGCATTGATGAGATCGAGCCGCGGAGCTTTTCGTTCAACAATCCGTTCGGCGCATGTCCGACCTGTTTTGGCCTGGGATACAAGATGGAATTTGATATCGACCTGATGATCCCGGATAAAAAACTATCGATCGCAGAGGGCGCGATCCAGGTAATGGGATGGCAGTCCTGCACAGATCCGTCCAGCTTTACCTATGCGGTGTTAAAGGCACTTTCGGAAGCCTATGATTTTTCCCTCGAGACACCGTTTGAGGAGTACCCGGATGAGATCAAACAGGTGCTGGTTTATGGAACAGACGGCAGGGAAGTAAAAGTCCACTATAAGGGACAGCGCGGAGAGGGTGTTTATGATGTGGCATTTGACGGACTGATAAGAAATGTCCAGCGGAAATACCGCGAGACCTCATCAGATACGATGAAACAGGAGTATGAGCAGTTCATGCGGATCACACCTTGTGAGGACTGCCATGGACAGCGATTGAAACCGTCTTCACTGGCGGTCACGGTCGCAGATAAAAATATTTATGAGATCACATCCATGTCCGTTAAAAATCTGGTGGAATTTTTGAAGACGATGGAATTAAGCCATCAGCAGCATCTGATCGGTGACCAGATCTTAAAGGAGATCCGTGCGAGAGTCGGATTTTTAAATGAGGTAGGACTGGATTATCTTTCCCTGTCACGTGCAACGGCAACCCTTTCGGGAGGAGAGGCACAGCGTATCCGTCTTGCAACCCAGATTGGATCAGGACTGGTCGGTGTTGCCTATATACTGGACGAGCCGTCCATCGGACTGCATCAGAGGGATAATGATAAACTGCTTGGTGCGTTAAAAAATTTAAAAGATCTTGGTAATACACTGATCGTGGTAGAACATGATGAAGATACCATGCGGGCAGCGGATTACATTGTGGATATCGGACCGGGAGCAGGCTCTCACGGTGGAGAAGTGGTTGCCTGTGGAACAGCAGAAGAGATCATGAAAAATCCGGATTCAATCACGGGAGCATATTTAAGTGGCAGGATCCGGATCCCGATCCCGGAGGAAAGAAGAAAACCGACCGGTTACCTGACGATCAAGGGAGCAAGGGAGAACAACCTGAAAAATATTGATGTCAGGGTTCCGCTGGGCATTATGACCTGTATTACCGGTGTTTCTGGTTCCGGAAAGAGTTCACTGACCAATGAGATCCTTTACAAACGGCTGGCAAGAGATCTGAATCGTGCCAGATGTATTCCGGGTGCACATGATGCGATCCTTGGAATGGAACAGTTGGATAAGGTCATTGATATCGACCAGTCTCCGATCGGAAGAACACCGCGTTCCAACCCTGCAACCTATACCGGAGTATTTGATATGATCCGTGATCTGTTTGCAGCGACCCCGGATGCCAAGGCGAGAGGCTATAAAAAGGGCAGATTCAGTTTTAACGTCAAGGGCGGCAGATGTGAGGCATGCTCCGGCGACGGTATTTTAAAGATCGAGATGCACTTTTTGCCGGATGTGTATGTGCCATGCGAGGTCTGCGAGGGCAAACGCTATAACAGAGAAACGCTCGAAGTCAAATACAAGGGAAAGAGCATCTATGATGTGCTGGATATGACAGTAGAGGAGGCACTCGAATTTTTCAAAAACGTGCCATCGATCGAGCGTAAGATCCAGACCTTGTATGACGTAGGACTTTCCTATGTAAAATTAGGACAGCCTTCAACCGAACTTTCCGGAGGCGAGGCGCAGCGTATCAAGCTGGCAACCGAGCTCTCCAAGCGAAGTACCGGAAGGACGATCTACATCCTTGATGAGCCGACGACAGGACTTCATTTTGCGGATGTGCACAAACTGATCGAGATCCTGCGCAGGCTTTCAGATGGTGGAAACACGGTGGTTGTGATCGAACATAACTTAGACGTCATCAAAACTGCGGATTATATCATCGATATGGGACCGGAAGGCGGAGATGGAGGTGGAACGGTCATTGCATACGGTACACCGGAAGAAGTCGCAAAAATCCCGGAATCCTACACCGGCTATTATATTAAGAAATATCTGGAAAAAGAATAAAAGATACAAGAAGAGCACGACCTCAAAGACCGTGCTCTTTATATTTCATGATAGTAGAATGTTCGCGGGAGCGTGCAATTTATTATTTTGGGGAGTGCCTTCCTGATCTCCGAAGAAACCAGGAAAGCATGAGTTATGAAAAATTATACTTTGCCACCAGGCAGATGCCTGATGCAACACATCGGGTTAAGATGTATTGGCTAGTACTGTTTTAATATAAAACAAAAATGTGATGGTTTTGTGAAGACAAAATGAAAAAAAGAGAAAATAAATAAAAAAAATGAAGAATTTCTTATTTTTTATGAAAAACGCGTTTTAGGGAAAAAAAACCTTTGAAAAATCCCAGTTTTTGTATATAATAGGACTGTATATGTAAAAATATGATTAAATGTATTTCTATGTCCAGTTGGAGATGGAAATAATTACCAGGATTTACAGGTGTGCAGATCGGCATGACAGGAAATCCTATAGATGTAAGTTGCAGAAAGGGAAAGGGGCAGGATAAAAAGATGATGAGTACAGATATCGGTATCGATCTGGGTACCGCAAGCATATTAGTTTATATCAAAGGAAAAGGTGTCGTTTTAAAGGAGCCTTCTGTTGTAGCCTTTGATCGTGATACAAATAAAATCAAAGCAATTGGGGAAGAAGCAAGACTGATGTTAGGAAGAACACCGGGGAATATCGTAGCTGTCCGCCCATTAAGACAGGGTGTTATTTCTGATTATCAGGTAACCGAGAAAATGATCAAATACTTTATCCAGAAAGCACTTGGCAAAAAGACATTCCGCAAACCGCGTATCAGTGTCTGTGTACCGAGTGGTGTTACTGAGGTAGAGAAAAAGGCAGTAGAAGATGCAACCTATCAGGCGGGAGCCAGAGAAGTTGCTATTATAGAGGAGCCGATCGCAGCAGCCATTGGAGCCGGAATTGATATCGCAAGACCATGTGGAAATATGATCGTAGATATCGGAGGCGGTACCGCAGATATCGCAGTGATCTCACTGGGAGGTTCTGTTGTAAGTACTTCCATTAAAATTGCAGGAGATGATTTTGATGAGGCAATCGTCCGCTATATGAGAAAGAAACACAATCTCCTGATCGGTGAGCGCACCGCAGAGGATATCAAGATCCGCATCGGAAGCTGTTTTCCACTTGCACAGAATGAGACAATGGATGTAAGAGGCCGTAACCTAGTAACCGGTCTTCCAAAGACTGTGACCGTATCTTCTGAGGAGACAGAAGAGGCACTTCGTGAGCCAACCCTTCAGATCGTGGAAGCAGTACATTCCGTATTGGAGAAAACACCGCCAGAGCTGGCAGCAGACGTTGCAGACCGCGGTATTGTATTAACCGGTGGTGGCGCATTACTTCGTGGTCTGGAAGAACTCATTGAAGACAGAACCGGTATCAATACGATGACAGCAGATGAGCCAATGACCTGTGTTGCGATCGGAACTGGAAAATATGTAGAGTTTTTATCCGGAAAAAGAGATGATGACTAAGGAATTGGTACTTTATGCCGATATATAACTGAGAGACATTTTTGGCAAAAGAAAAGGAGCGTCTTATGGTAAAAGGATTGTATACTGCGTATACAGGAATGATAAATGAACAGAACAGACTGGATGTCCTTTCCAACAATCTGGCAAATGCAGACACCAACGGTTATAAAAAAGAAGGGGCAACAAGCCAGACTTTTGCAGATGAACTGGCGATCAAGATCAAGGATACTTCCTACTACAGCATGCCACAGAAACTTGGCGGCATGAGCATGGGAGTTCATATCGGAGAGACTTATACCGACTACAGTCAGGGCAACTATAAAGTGACAGATGGTTCTACGGACTTTGCATTGGATGGCAATGGTTTCTTTGCAATCGAATATACAGACAAGGCAGGAAATACTTCTGTAAAATATACCAGGGATGGTGCTTTTGTAGTAAATACAGCAGGCTATCTTGTGACAAAGGATGGCGACTATGTGTTAAATCAGAATGGGGCTTTAAACGGAGCAGCGGGTTCCAGAATCCAGCTTAACCCGAATGAGAAGATCACAGTTGATGAGATGGGAAATATCTTCCAGAATGATGCACAGGTTGCAACGATCGGTGTTGTGGATTTTGAGGATTACAACTATCTGGCAAAATTCGGAGAGAACATGTACGATATGGTAAATGGAGGAACAAGAATTGCATCCACTGCAAAAGTAAATCAGGGATGTATCGAGACTTCCAACGTCAATGTCGTTTCCGAGATGGTCAATATGATCACGATCACAAGAGCTTATCAGGCAGGACAGAAAGTGATCAACGCAGTCGATGAGACACTGGACAAAGCAGTCAATCAGGTAGGAAAGGTATAATGGAGGTATAAAACTATGATGAGAGCATTATACACTGCTGCAACCGGAATGATCGCGCAGCAGAGCAATGTAGATAACATATCAAACAACTTATCCAACGTAAACACCGTAGGATACAAAGAGCAGAAAACAGAGTTTAAATCTTTGTTATATCAAACCATTCAGACGAGAACCACTTCCGCAAACGGAGAGGAAAAACCAATCTCCGCACAGGTAGGACTTGGAACCAGAGTGGCGGCAAATACATCCATCTATACACAGGGTTCTATGATCGCCAGTGAAAATTCCACAGACTTTGCGATCAGTGGAGATGGATTCTTTGCAGTGCGTGGAGCTGATGGAGAAACCTACTATACCAGAGCCGGTAACTTTACCTGGGCAGTCAATGGAAATGCAGTCCGTTTGACTACAACCGATGGTTATCCAGTATTAGATACCAACGGAAATGAAATCACACTTCCGGCAGGTGTCAGCTCCGGACAGGTTATCGTATCCAGTGATGGTTCTTTTGGATATACAACAGCAAAGGGTACTTATGTGGACATGAATCGCAGCTTTGGTATTTACCAGTTCAACAACCCGGCAGGTCTGGAAAAAGAAGGTCAGAATCTTCTGGCAGAGACACCGGCTTCTGGTGCACCTTTGAATGAGGCGACGAACAACAACGTGACAAGAAGCAAAATCTACCAGAATTATCTGGAAGGTTCCAACGTTCAGGTAGCAGACGAGATGGTAAACCTGATTGTAGCACAGCGTGCTTACCAGTTGAACTCCAAAGCGATCACAGCATCAGACGAGATGTTAGAGCAGGCAAATAACTTAAGAAGATAGTTTTAGAAACATAGTTCTGACAACACAGTTTCAGAAACTATGCAGATAGAAACGGAGAGTGGCGAATGATTTCATTGGATGCAATGTCATCTTTGGTTGACACAAGTAAAAATGCAGCAGCTGCAAATAATGCGTCTTCCCTGCAGAGTTCTTTAAGTAATATTTCTTCCGATTCTTCGGAGGAAGAGTTGCTTCAGGTATGTAAAGACTTTGAGTCATATTTTGTGGAAGAGCTTTTAAAGGAAGTAAAGGACAGTATGTTATCAGAGGATGATAACGAGGACAGTTCCATTTCCACCCTGAAAGATTATCACATGGACAGTGTGATTGAGCTGGTGGCAGATGAAGTTGTGGACGAAGTTGGAACCAACTTCACACAGCAGCTGTTTGAGCAGATGAAACGAAACTATAATATCGAGTAAGATGAACTGGCAGTTTTTGACTGCCAGTTTTTTGCGTGAGAAGCGGAAAAATGGAGTGCGTGCATGAAATTTGACGAGCACCGCGAGTGAAATAACTATGGCTAGGATGGAAACATACTTTGGAACAGTTAACAGGATATGTAGAACATATTATATATAGGAATGCAGACAATGGATATACCGTATTGAACCTTGTGAGCAGCGAGGAGGAGATCACCTGCGTGGGTACGTTTTCGGCGATCGCGGAAGGGGAGAATATCGAGGCAACCGGGGAATATACGGAACATCCGACCTATGGCAGACAGTTTAAGGTGGACAGCTTTGAGGAAAAAGCACCCGAGGACGAAGAGGCGATTGAACGTTATCTTGGTTCCGGTGCGATCAAAGGGATCGGGCTTGCGCTTGCGGCAAGGATCGTGCGTAGGTTTAAAGATGACACCTTTCGCATTATCGAGGAAGAGCCGGAGCGGCTTGCCGAGATCAAGGGGATCAGTCAGAGAAAAGCGATGGAGATCGCCAATCAGGTCAATGAAAAAAGAGATCTACGCCAGGCAATGATCTTTTTGCAGCAGTATGGCATCACGATGAATCTTGCTGTCAAAGTTTATCAGGCATACGGACAGGAAATTTATGAGATCATCCGGCAGAACCCGTACCGGCTGGCAGATGATATCGAGGGTGTGGGATTCCGGACAGCAGACGAGATTGCGGCAAGGGTCGGCATCCGCATGGATTCGGATTTTCGTGTAAAGAGCGGTATCTTATATACCCTGCTCCAGGCATCGGGAGAGGGACATACCTACCTGCCGGAGGAAGAACTGACCAGACGGGCAGCGAGACTGCTGGAAGTGGATGCTGACCAGGTTGAGAAACAATACATGGATCTGGCAATCGAGCGTAAGATCGTATTGAAGCAGGGCAGCAGAGAGGATGGAGCGGAAACACAAATCTATGCGTCGACCTTCTATTATATGGAGGCAAATACGGCGGCGATGCTAAAGGAACTCAATGTGACCTATGATGTGCCGGAGGTGGAAATCGAGCAGAGACTCCGTAAGATCGAGAAACAGACCGGGATGGAACTGGATGAACATCAGGTGACGGCAGTCAAAGAGGCAGTGAGAAACGGCCTTCTGATCATTACCGGAGGACCCGGAACCGGAAAGACGACGACGATCAACACGATCATTAAGTATTTTGAACTGGAAGGGTTCGATATTTTTCTTGCGGCACCGACCGGGCGTGCGGCAAAGCGGATGAGTGAGACGACCGGATTTGAGGCGAGAACCGTACACCGGATGCTGGAATTAAACGGCGGTGCAGAAGGCAGTGGGGGCTTTGAACGAAACGAACAGAACCCGCTGGAAACGGATGTCATCATCATTGACGAGATGTCGATGGTGGATATCAGCCTGATGTATTCTCTGTTAAAAGCGATCGCGGTTGGAACGCGCCTGATCTTAGTGGGAGATGTCAACCAGCTTCCAAGCGTAGGGCCGGGAAGTGTACTGCGTGATATCATAAGATCCGGTGTCTGTAATGTTGTCATGCTGACCAAGATCTTTAGACAGGCATCAACCAGTGACATTATTGTGAATGCACATAAGATCAATCATGGAGAAGAAGTTGTGTTAGACAATAAGAGTATGGATTTCTTCTTTTTAAAACGATACGATGCAGATGTTATCATCAATGTTGTGTTACAGCTCATCAAACAGAAACTGCCGAAATTTGTGGATGCCACACCATATGATATTCAGGTGCTGACCCCGATGCGAAAGGGACTGCTTGGAGTCGAGCGGTTGAATACGATCCTGCAGCAATACATGAATCCACCATTAAGCAGCAAAGCGGAAAAAGAATATGGCACGACGATATTCCGCGAGGGCGATAAGGTCATGCAGACGAAAAACAATTACCAGCTTGAGTGGGAGATAAGGAGTCCATATGGTCTGTCAATCGAAAAAGGACTGGGTGTCTTTAACGGAGATATGGGGATCATCCGGCAGATCAATGATTTTGCAGAGCTGATGACGATTGAGTTTGATGAGGGCAGGATGGTCGAATATCCTTATAAATTGCTGGATGAACTGGAACTTGCGTATGCGATCACGATACATAAGTCGCAGGGAAGTGAGTATCCGGCAGTCGTGATCCCTCTTTTGAGCGGGCCTGCAATGCTGATGAACCGGAACCTGATCTATACAGCGGTCACAAGGGCGCGCAAGTGCGTGACGCTGGTCGGAAATGAACAGACGTTTTACCAGATGGTACAGAACACCTCGCAGCAGAAACGGTACAGCGGTCTGTGTGAACGCTTGAAAGAGTAACCGTAATATTATAAAAAAATTAAGAAAACCTTTATAGAATACCATCGGTAAAGATGGTATTCTTTTTTTAGGGAGAGATTTGGAAAGGTTTTTATGCAACTAAAAATGGGGGATTTCTGGCAGCTTATGTTTCCAGCGAGGTGTCCGGTCTGTGACGGGATATTGTTTCCGGGAGATATGATCTGTCAGGAATGTAAAACCAGGATCAAGGTGATAGAAGGGGCAGTATGCAGTAAGTGTGGAAAGCCGTTATCAGATGAGCGGAGAGAGTACTGCAGTGACTGTGTGAAAAAACGTCACCCCTATCAACAGGGGAAGGCTGTCTTTGTGTACGAGGGCGCGATCAAGGGATCTCTGTACCGGTTCAAGTACAGCAACAAAAGAGAATATGCCACATTTTATGCCGGGGCAGCGGCAGAGCGATATAAAGACTGGATCAAGGCAAAAGGGATCGAAGCAATCGCTCCTATCCCGATGTATTTCTGGAAAAAGCGTTTGCGCGGATATAATCAGGCCGAAGTATTTGCAAGGGCACTTGGAGCAGAAATTGGGATAAAAGTGGACACAAAACTGGTGAAGCGGATACGTAATACTATCCCACAGAAGGAATTAAGTGGGACGGAAAGAGTACAGAATCTAAAAAATGCTTTCCAATTCTCCTCGGATATAGTAAAATATAAGAAAATAATGTTAGTAGATGATATTTATACAACAGGAAGCACCATGGATGCGGTAACAGAAGTAATGCTTGCGGCAGGGGTGGAAGAAATATATTATATTTGTATTAGTATCGGAGAAGGATGCTGACGAAGCGCAGGAGGAAGTAATCTTATGGACGTAAAGAATTGTAAAAGCTGTGGACGTTTGTTCAACTATATGAGTGGCCCGGTTATGTGCCCGAACTGCCAGCGCAAGCTGGAGGAAAAGTTCCAGCAGGTAAAGCAGTATTTGGATGAGAACCCGAATTCTTCTGTCAATCAGGTAGCTGAGGCAATGGATGTTTCCGTGAAACAGATCAAACAGTGGATTCGTGAAGAACGTCTGGCACTTTCCCAGCCGTCAGCAGATGGCATTTTATGTGAGCACTGTGGTACACCAATCTGCAGTGGACGTTTCTGTGATAAATGTAAAGTCGCGATGCAAAATACACTTTCCAGTGCGCTTGATAAGCCAAAGGAGCCGGAAATCAAGAAAAGAGAACGCGATGGAAATAAAATGCGTTTCTTATAAAATCAGAATCAAAAGCAGGGCCTGTAGAAGTTGCTCTGCTTTTTTTCTTTGAAAATGATAGCTCCTGTGCTATAATAAAAATAAGTATGTATAATTGCGTGAAAAGTGCAGTTTTAAGAAAGGATTACAGATTGCATGGTAAATGAAGAACGTTTGCACTATATGATAAAAATGGCAGAGTTTGATACCAATGACCGTAAAGCGAGCCGACCCATGATGCAGTATGCGAGGAGAGATTACGTTTCCCTGCAGTTGCTAAAAAGTTTTATTGTGGGAACGATCGCGTTTGGTGTACTGTTTGCACTGTGGGCATTGTATTCCATGGATAGTCTATTAAGCAGAATGAACAATATGGATTTTATGGATATTCTGCTCGTAGTTGGGATCTTATATGGCGTATTTATCGTGATCTATCTGCTTGCAACCTACCTTGTCTACAACCTGAAATATACAGAGGGACGGAGAAAGGTCAAGAAATACTATAATGGTCTGAAAAAGGTCAATGCAATGTATGAGCGTGAGGAACGACTGAAAATAAACAATAACAAAGACTGGGAAGCATAGCGGGAGGAAAATATGACTACATTATTGGAATGGAAAGAAAAAATCATGCAATTTTACAGCAAAAACGAGATTTACATTGTTCCTGTTGTAAAATTTGTGATCGCATTTCTTGTATTTCTACTCATTAATCAGAATATAGGCTATATGGATAAGATCAGCAGCATGCCGGTGGCATTGATTTTGGCACTGGTCTGCTCGGTACTTCCGGTATCAGCTACGGCGGTGCTGGCAGCAGTTGTGATCTTACTGGATATGTATGCACTGTCTTTGGAAGTGTGTCTGGTCACATTTCTTCTATTTGTGGTCGTATATTTTGTATATTTCAGATTTTCACCGAAACGTCAGTATAATGTCATTTTGACACCGATCTGTTTCCGGCTTCAGATCCCGTATGTGATGCCGGTTGCCATGGGACTGTTGAGAGAAGTTTATTCCATTTTTTCTTTGATCTGCGGTACGATCGTGTACTTTTTTATCGATGGCGTGAAATTGAACGCAACGGCACTTAGCGATACAGCAGAGGAGACCGAAAATGCAGTTTCTAAAATTGTAATTGTATTAAACCAGTTGATCGGGAACCGTGAGATGTATCTGGTACTTGGAATTATGGTTGCAACGTTTGTGATCGTAAATATCATCCGTCGTCTTTCTATTGAAAATGCGTGGATGATCGCAAGTATTACAGGTATTTTATTCGAGGGCATTGGACTGATCGCAGGTTATATGCTGCTTGGTATTTCGGGAAAGACCATAGGTGTACTGATCGGTTGTGTGATCGCTGCGGTGGTTTCCTTCGTGATACAGTTTTTCTTCTTCTCGCTGGACTATTCGAGAACGGAACGGTTACAGTTTGAGGATGATGAGTATTATTATTATGTAAAAGCCATTCCAAAGGCAATGGTATCCGGAACGGACAAAAAAGTAAAAAAATTCAGCGGAAAAGAAAAAGAAGAACGTCTGACGAAAAAAAGATTTGCAGAAGAGATGGACATTGATGAGGAATTATTAGATTAGATAGGGAAGTGAAAGCGTGCGGAGCATAATAGCGGTGTTGGATGCCTTTTGGGAAAAGGCGTCCATGTATATGAATTTACCTAAAATGACATTAACAGATGTTGTGGAAATTTGTATCATAGCATTTCTGTTTTATTATATGCTGGTGTGGATCAAGAACACCAGAGCGTGGGTGCTGTTAAAGGGACTTTTAGTGATCCTGATCTTTGTTGGGATCGCAGCGGTCTTCCAGATGAACACCATCATATGGATCGCGAAAAATACCTTAAGTGTGGCAGTGATCGCGCTTGTGATCATTTTCCAGCCGGAGATGAGAAAGGCATTAGAAGGACTTGGAAGAAAGAATTTTATTGCATCGCTTTTTTCAATTGGATTTTCTAAAAATGAGACAGCAAAATTTTCGGATAAAACCATCAATGAGCTGGTAAAGGCATGTTATGAGATGGGAAAAGTGAAGACGGGTGCCTTGATCGTAGTGGAGGACGAAATCGTTCTGGCCGAGTACGAGAGAACCGGAATTGCAGTCGATGGTATATTAACAAGCCAGTTGCTGATCAATATTTTTGAAAAGAATACACCACTTCATGATGGTGCAGTGATCGTGAGAGGGGATCGTGTGGTATCGGCTACCTGTTATCTGCCTCTGACGGATTCTTTAAGCATCAGCAAGGATCTTGGAACCAGACATCGTGCTGCGGTCGGCATCAGTGAAGTGTCCGATTCACTCACGATCGTTGTATCCGAGGAGACCGGTAAGGTTTCCATCGCGATCGGAGGAGAACTTTACCGCAATGTAGATGCTGACTTTTTACGCAACAAGCTCATGTATATCCAGAAGCGTGAAAAGAAAGTATCCAAAATAGAATCATGGAAGAGGAGGCTGAAAGATGTTAAAGAAACTCGGAAGCAGGATATTCAATAATTTTGGCCTCAAATTATTAGCTGCTGTATTTGCATTTATCTTATGGGTCGTGGTCATCAACGTCGATGAGCCAATCCGTACGGTACCTTATACAGCAAGCGTAAAAACAGAAAATGAGGATTATATTACTTCAAATGGCAAGTATTTTGAGCTGTTAGATGGCAATAACACCGTAACATTCAACGTTTCTGCCAAGAGAACGTATCAGGAAAAACTGACGAATGCAGATTTTACCGCAGTAGCAGACATGGAAAAAATCGAATATGTGGATGACAATGGCATCTATCGTGTTCCAGTCACCGTTTCCTGCAGCAAATTCAGCAGCAATCAGGTAACAATCTCTTCTAAACAGCTTTATATCGAAGTGGCAATGGAAGACAGGGGAACCGTGCAGAAGAGGATCACTGCAACGGCAACCGGAAATGTAGCAGATGGTTGTGCACTTGGAGAAGTATCGATCGTGACAAGCAACCTGATCAAAATCTCGGGTCCGTCCTCAGTGACAAGTCAGATTGATACGGTAGAAGCATCCATCAACGTAGATGGCATGAGTTCTGACGTGACGGATACGGTTGCACCGGTATTATACGATGTTGACCACAATGTCATCGATCCGACGAAGCTTAAGATGAGTGTGACAACGGTAACGATCAGTGCACAGATCTTAAATACCAAGGATGTGCCGATCGAGTTTGAAACAACGGGAACCGTGGCAAAAGACCATGTGGTAACCGGAATCGAGTATGCACCACAGAGTGTCCGCATCAAGGGCGAGACCTCCGTTTTAAATACGGTAAACAAAGTTACGGTACCGGCAGAAGTGCTGGATGTGACAGATGCGACCAGCGATATTAAAAATACAGTTGATATCAGTTCCTACCTGCCGAGCGGTGTGTCTTTAGTATTGGCATCTGATGCCAAGATCGAGGTTACAGTAAAAGTTGAGAGCATGGAAAAGGTAAGTTATGAAGTCCCGGTTGAAAATATCACGATCGAGAATCAGGCGGAAAATCAGAACATTAAAATTCTGGTTGATACCGTGAGTGTGGAGATTGCAGGTTCGCAGAGCGCGATGAAAAAGCTTTCCGCAGGGGATATCAAAGGAACGATCGATGCTTCCGGCATTACAAATGGAGAGCACAACGCGATCGTAACGATCCAGGTGGATGACAGTCTGTATCAGGTTACTTCGACTATTACCGTGCCGGTCAGTGCAGGAGATGGAACTTCACAGGATGAGGAAGAGATAGAAACATCGACCACAAAGAGCACGGAGAGCACCGATGCACAGACAACGACTTCAACGGAAAAGAGCAGTGGAACGAAGAAAGCAGATACAACGGACAAAAACAGCAAGAATAATTAAAAAGAGTTGATTTGGAGGAAATAAAACATGGCAAGAATGTTTGGTACAGATGGCGTACGTGGTGTGGCTGGTTCAGAACTTACCATAGAACTTGCAACAAAACTGGGACAGGCGGGAGCTTATGTCCTGACAAAAGAGCAGGAGCATCAGGCAACGATCATCGTTGGATGCGATACCAGAATTTCTGGCGGAATGCTTGCAAGCGCACTGATGGCAGGTATCTGTTCTGTGGGTGCAAATGCAATTTTTGTTGGTGTTATGCCGACACCGGCAATCGCATATCTGACAAGAAAACATAAAGTAGATGCAGGTGTTGTGATCTCCGCATCCCACAATCCGATGGAGTTCAACGGAATTAAATTTTTCAACGGAGAAGGTTATAAGCTTTCTGATGAGCTGGAAGATGAGATCGAAGCACTGATCCGCAATAACATGAAAGACGTAACACTGCCAATCGGTTCCGGTGTCGGAAAGATCGATTACCGGTTTGATCTAAGAGATGAATATGTTACCTTTATGGAGAAATGTGTTCCGGTCGACTTGTCTGGAATGAAGATCGTGGTGGACTGTGCAGAAGGTGCAGCACATTATACCTCGGTAAAAGCACTGACTGATCTTGGTGCAGAACTTGTGGCAATCCACACGAACCCGGATGGAACCAACATCAATGCAAACTGCGGTTCTACACATATGGATGAGTTGAAGGCACGTGTGGTATATGAGAAAGCAGCCGTAGGACTTGCGTTTGATGGAGATGCAGATCGTATGCTGGCAGTCGATGAATTTGGTAATCTGGTCGATGGTGATCAGATCATGGCAATCTGCGGCAATTACATGAAGAAAAAAGGCACTTTAAAGAAAAACACGATCGTTGTTACTGTAATGACAAATCTCGGATTTACCCTGATGGGAGAAAAAGAGGGCATCCACATCGAAAAAACAAAGGTGGGTGACCGTTATGTCCTTGAGAATATGAGAGAGAACGGCTATAATATCGGAGGGGAGCAGTCTGGTCATGTGATTTTCCTGGATGACAATACGACAGGAGATGGACTGCTTAGTGCACTCCACCTGTTGGAGGTTATGGTGGAAACCGGGAAACCATTGTCAGAACTTGCATCTGTGATGGAGGTACTTCCACAGGCATTGATCAATGCAAAAGTTCCGAACCATAAAAAAGAGAACTTTATGGACTACCAGGAAATCGCAGATGCGATCGCAGAGGTGGAAAAGAAATTCCATGGAGAGGGACGTGTTCTGATCCGTCCATCCGGCACAGAACCACTGGTCCGTGTCATGATCGAGGGAAAAGACCAGAAAGTCATCGAAGAAGAGGCAAAGAAATTAGCAGACCTGATCACAAAGATTATGCTTTAAAGGGGAATGTATAGGGAGGTAGCAGTAATATGGTAAGCAGGAAAGTAACAATTAAGAACCCGACAGGATTACATTTAAGACCGGCAGGTATCTTATGCAAAGAAGCGATGCAGTTCAAATCGCATATCACCTTTCGTTACAAAGAGAATACGGCAAATGCCAAAAGTGTGCTGAGTGTTTTAGGCGCATGTATCAAATCAGGCGATGAGATCGAGCTTGTATGCGAGGGCGAGGACGAAAATGAAGCATTGGAGTCTGTCTTAAAAGCAATCGAAAACGGACTTGGTGAATAATAGAATAATAAAAATATGGAGAGAACAATGAAAAAGATATTGGTAACAGGCTGTAATGGACAGCTTGGAAGAGCAATCCGTAAGGAATACGAGGGAGAGGAAGTATCCTTTATTAATACAGATGTGGCAGAGGGAGATGGCGTAAGAGCACTTGATATCACAGATATTAAAGCAGTTCTGGCTCTGGTAGAAGAGACCAGACCGGATGTGATCATCAACTGTGCAGCACATACAAACGTAGACGCCTGCGAGACACAGTGGGATCTGGCATATAAGATCAATGCGATCGGACCGAGAAACTTAAGTATTGCGGCTGCAAAAGTGGGAGCCAAGATGATCCACGTTTCCACAGATTACGTATTCGAGGGAAATGGGACAAGACCTTATACGGAGTTTGATGAGATCCATCCGGTCAGTGCCTATGGAAAGACCAAAGCAGAGGGAGAAAAATTCGTACGTGAATTTGCTGGAAAATATTTTATTTTCCGTACTGCATGGTTATACGGCGAGGGCAAGAACTTTGTAAAGACGATGCTTCGTCTGGCAGAAAACCATGATGAGTTGACTGTAGTAGCAGATCAGCAGGGATCTCCGACCAGTGCGGTGGAGCTTGCAAGAGCCATCCATCATTTTGAGCCGACCGAGAATTATGGCACATTCCATGCAACCTGCGAGGGCGATACGAACTGGGCAGTGTTTGCAGAGGAGATCTTTAAGAGAGCAGGAAAGACAACAAAGGTCACACATGTGACAAGTGAGCAGTATGCACAGATGAATCCAGCTTCTGCAAAAAGACCTGCATACTCCATCTTAGAGAACTATATGATGAAGCTTACAGATGGATACCGTATGGCAGACTGGCAGGATGCGCTGGACGAGTATATGAAGACATTGGAGTTATAAGGAAGGAATTTAAAACAGATGAAACAGACCATGCAGGAAGGGAAGCGGTTTTTTAAACAGTATGCAAAACTTATTCTTTTGGCGGCGGTGGCTGTCTTCATCTGTTTTGGGTTTCAGGCATTTAACGGAAATATCAGGATTGACACGGAAGAATTCATCAATGCACCGGGAAGTACACTAGGCTGGCTCTATATCGGGCGGTATGGGCTTGTACTGTTGAAACGACTGCTTGGACTTATGGTACAGCAGACGGTAAAAAGCGGTGTGCTGATGCTTCTTTTTTTCTTTGCAGGAAGTGTTTTAGCGACCTTTGGCTGCTATCACTTTTCCGGCGAAGATAGAAGATATCCGTATTGGCTGTTTCTGCTTTTGTATGCAACCTCTAATATCTGGAGCTTTCAGTTTTATTTTTCTATGCAGCAGGCAGAAATCGCATTGGCAATGCTTCTACTTGTGATCGCGGCAATCTGGATGTGCCATATCTGTTTTGAGCTTGGCGGATGGAAGACAAACTGGAAAAGAAACGTGCCTGCGGCAGTGGTTTCCATGGTATTTTTAGTGATAGGGCTGGCATCGTATCAGGCGATCGCGGTATTTTATATTACACTCTGTGTGGTATTTTTTCTTTTGTATCTGCTGCGGACGGCACAGGAACAGCCGAAAAAAGGACTTCTGGGTGGAGTCGTTTTTCTGGCAGGACATTTTGTGGCATCTTATGTGATCTATACGGTGATTGCCAATACCTGGTTCATGGCGGCAGGCGATTACATGGAAAATCAGAGCAACTGGGGTGTAGAACCTGTTGCAGAATGTATTAAGAATGTACTGCGTGTCATAAGAAATCAGTTAAAAACTTTTGGCCCTAGGAATTTCTCATTCTATACGGCAGGCATCGTATTTGGGATCGCTGCAGTGGTGATCCTGATAAAAAAAGGTGTCTTTCGCGAGAAAAAGAAGCAGATCCTTTTTGTGCTTGCAATGCTGCTTTTGTATGCTTCGCCGTTTTTGATGACGCTGTATGCGGGGGCAATGCTTGTGACAAGAACGCAGTTTGCACTTCCGGTCGCATCTGCCTTTCTGGCAATGTTTAGTGTGATGGTGCTCTGCGAGTATGGAAATGCAAAAAAGTGGGCGGAAAATGCAATAAAAATACTTGGTATTGTTGCAATCTGTATGCAGATAGGATATAATCTGAGGTTGCATGAAGCGGACCGGTTACGTTACGAACACGATACAAAGCTCGCAGAGCAGGTCACAGATGCGTTAAAAGAGACCTGCGGAGATGATATGACAGAACTTCCGGTATTGTTTGTAGGATATCAGAAACCGCAGCTTCCATGGTATGCCAGAAGGAGTGAGATGTATGGCTGGTCATTCTTTGAGTGGGATTACAGCAGAGAAAATGCAACCGGGACAACACACCGCATTCAGGGCTTCCTTAAGGCATATGAGGGAGTGACACTAAAAGAAGATACGTCAGAACCGTTGACGAAGAAAGCAACAGAACTTGCCGAAAATATGGAGATCTTTCCGGCAGAGGGATCGGTTTTGAAGACAGATGACCTGATCGTGGTGAAACTGTCAGAACTGGAAGAAAGAACAGATATAGATTGGTGGTAGAGTATGAACAAGATAACAGTGATCGTTCCGTGCTACAACGAAGAACAGTCCCTTCATTTTTTTTATGAGGAGATGGAGCGTGTGGCAGCGGAGATGAAAGAAGTTGCGTTTGAATATCTCTTTATCGATGATGGTTCCAAAGATAAGACATTGGAGTGTATTCACGAGTTAAAAGCAAAAGATGAAAAGGTACATTATGTTTCCTTTTCCAGAAACTTTGGAAAAGAAGCAGCAATCTATGCCGGTTTATCCCATGCTTCGGGTGATTATGTGGCAATCATGGATGCGGATCTGCAGGACCCGCCTTCTCTTTTGCCGGAGATGTATCATGCAGTGACGGAAGAAGGATATGATTCAGCCGCGACCAGACGTGTGACCAGAAAAGGCGAACCGCCGATCCGTTCTTTCTTTGCAAGACGGTTTTATCATATTATGAATAAGATCAGTGACGTAGAATTGATGGACGGAGCCAGAGATTACCGTCTGATGAGCAGGGCGTATGTGGATGCACTCCTTGCAATGGGCGAGTATAATCGCTTTTCGAAAGGGTTGTTTGGCTGGGTAGGATTTAAGACTAAATGGCTGGAATTTGAAAATGTAGAGCGTGTCGCAGGAGAGACCAAGTGGTCTTTCTGGAAACTGTTCCAGTATTCACTGGACGGTATCGTTGCATTTTCTTCCATGCCTTTGTATATTGCTTCCGTGCTTGGAGCGGCAATGTGCGGTGTATCTGTTATTGCAATCTTATTTATTATCATCAGACAGCTCACATTTGGCGGCTCGGTAGCAGGATGGCCGTCCATGGCGTGCATTGTGATCCTGATTGGTGGATTACAGCTCCTTAGCATTGGAATTTTGGGCATTTATCTGTCCAAGACTTATCTGGAAGTAAAGCGTCGCCCAATCTATATTGCCAAAGAAGCAGATACAGAGAAACAGAAACTATCCAGAAATTAGAGTATGTCGGAAAAGAGTTAGTTGGTAATAAAGATGGAGTACGAGAAGAAAAAGATAAAGTTAGAAAAGAAAGACTATGCGAAGATCGTTCAATGCATCATCGTATTTGTTGTGTTGTTTTTATTTGTACAGAGAAAATTTTATCAAAAGGATGGAGCAATCCTGTGGGAGCGTTTGTTTCAGATGACTGCGTGGACAGCGTTGTTTGTCTGGTTGCTTTTGGAACACCGCGTTGAAGCATTATGTAAGAAATACCAGAAAATAAGTGCATGTGTGATGTTTGCCGTAATGCCGGTTCTGCTGTTTTATAATCTGGAAATCATGTGTAATTCTGAACTGAAAGAGTTTGGAAGAAAAAAAATCGTAATGAATTTGCTGATCATTTATCTGCTGGGAGCAGTGTTGCTTTTGTTGATAAACAGAACCCGTACAACGCTTAAGATATTGACAGTACTACTGACAGCACTCGGAGTGACGAATATCTATCTTATGAAATTTAGAGGAATGTCGTTGATGGCGGCAGATTTTTTCTCGATAAAAACTGCAGCAAATGTAGCAAATAATTATAATTACAGTTTGAAGTGGCGTATTCTGTATGGCGTGTATGTTGCATTTTTATTTTGGATGATGTTAAACAAGGTACCATCTCACAAAGCATTTGAGAAAAAAGTAAGAATAGGATATCTTACGATTACTGTCTGCTGTGTGGGTATTTTTTATGGCGTATTCTTTCATACAAATTTTGTAAAAGATTATGTGCGTGTTAAAATGCGTTATTCTGCATCCAAAAAGCAGGGAAATATGTTGACGCTTCTTTATAGCGTGAAGCAGATGCAGGTAGAGAAACCGGACGGCTATTCGGAGGAGGAACTGAAGAGCCTGATGGCATCTTATGAGAAAGAAGCAGAGGAATACAATACGGGTTTAAGTTCGGGGGATGATGTCAATATTATTGCTATTATGAATGAAGCGTTTTCGGATCTTGCAGAAAATGTGGAACTGACTGAGGATAATATGCCGTATATCCATGGATTGACGGAAAATACGATAAAAGGAAATATGTATACCTCAGTATTTGCCGGAAATACCGCGAATACCGAGTTTGAATTTCTGACAGGAAATACGATGGCGTTTGTTCCACCGAACACAATTCCCTATCAGTTGTATGTCAGAGGAGAATATCCGTCACTGACCAGAACCCTGCAGGCACAGGATTATCAGGGAAATATGGCAATCCATCCATTTAAAGGAAATGGATTTAATCGTCCGAGTGCCTATAGCAGCCTTGGTTTCGAAACATTTCTGGATCAGGATGCGTTTACGGATCCGACTTATGTGAGAGAATATATTTCTGATTCATCCAGTTTCCAGAAGATCATCGAGTGTTATGAGCAGACGGGGCAGAAGCCATTCTTTGCATTTAATGTTACCATGCAAAATCATAGTGGTTATGATTATGGCAATTTTGAGACACCGATACAGTTAAAAGATGCACCGGGAAAATACAAAGAGACGGAGCAGTATCTGAATCTGATCAAAAAATCAGATGAAGCATTTGAAGAACTGACGGATTATTTTTCACAGGTAAATGAAAAAACGATCATTGTGATGTTTGGTGATCACAGACCAGGAGTGGAAAGCTCTTATTATGACATGATTGCTGGAAAATCAAAGTCACAGCTGAGCGAGGAAGAATACATGCAGCGATATAAGGTGCCATTTATTATCTGGGCAAACTATGATATCGATGAAGCATATCTGGACAAGATCAGTGCAAATTATCTGTCGAGCCTTGTGTTAGAGACAGCAGGCTGTGAGATGACAGGATATCAGAAATATCTGTCGGATCTAAGAGATGACATTCCTGCCATTACAGCCAGAGGATACTGGGGCGAAAATGGAACCTATTATGAACTGGATGATGAAACGTCACCCTACTGGGATGAGGTGCAGGAATATCACTGTATTCAGTATAACAATATGTTTGACAAGCGAGAAACGGGATTTTTCTTTTTGAACAAATAGGGAAAACTTGTGCTTATGTAAAAAATATGGTAGAATGTCAAAAGATATTTTGCCCGGTCAAAAGACCACGATAAATATTTGGAGGATTAATATGAGAACATATCTAGTAACAGGGGGAGCCGGATTTATCGGTTCAAATTACATTCATTACATGTTTCGCAAATATGATAATGAGATCAGGATCATCAATGTAGATGTATTGACCTATGCCGGCAATCTGGAAAACTTGAAAGATATTGAAAACAGAGACAATTATACATTTGTGAAAGCAGATATCACAGATAAAGAAGCGATCGCAAAGATTTTCGCAGAAAACGACATCGACCGCGTGGTACATTTTGCCGCAGAGAGTCATGTTGACCGAAGCATCAAAAACCCGGAGGTTTTCGTAAAGACCAATGTGCTTGGAACCGCAGTGATGTTAAACTGTGCAAAAGCAGCATGGGAGCTGCCGGATGGAAGCTTCAAAGAAGGAAAGAAATTCCTTCATGTATCAACAGATGAGGTATACGGTTCCTTAGAGGATGACGGAACTTATTTCTATGAGACAACACCATATGCACCGCACAGTCCGTATTCTGCCAGCAAGGCATCTTCGGACATGTTGGTAAAGGCCTATATTGATACTTACAAATTCCCGGCGAACATTACAAACTGTTCCAACAACTACGGACCGTACCAGTTCCCGGAAAAATTAATTCCGCTTATCATCAACAACGCATTACAGGGCAAAAAACTTCCGGTATACGGAGATGGTAAAAACGTTCGTGACTGGCTGTATGTGGATGATCATGCGAAAGCGATCGACATGGTACAGGAAAAAGGACGCCTGGGCGAGACCTACAACGTAGGCGGACACAACGAAAAACAGAATATCGAGATTATCAATATTATTATCGAGACGCTGCTTGAGATGCTTCCGGAAAATGATGAGAGAAGAAAACTTGTCAGCAAGGATCTGATCACTTACGTGGAAGACAGAAAAGGACATGACAGACGTTATGCCATTGCACCGGATAAGATCAAAGCAGAGATTGGCTGGGAGCCGGAGACAATGTTCAAAGACGGTATCAAGAAAACGATCGCATGGTTCTTTGAGCATGAAGACTGGATGAAACATGTGACAAGCGGTGATTACCAGAAATATTACGAGGATATGTATCAGAACAGATAAACGATGCAGGCAGCAGTACCGTCTATAGGGCGATACTGCTTGTTTGCGTTTTATCAGAGAAGAAAAAATTTAAGAAAATTTTAACTTCTGTGTTTAGAAAAAATTAAGTGATATCATGTATCATTTACAAAACGGAGGATTTCAGATGAAGGGAATTATACTTGCCGGAGGTTCCGGTACCAGACTTTACCCACTGACCAAAGCAATTTCAAAACAGATCATGCCGGTATATGACAAGCCGATGATCTACTATCCATTGTCCACACTGATGTTAGCAGGCATCCGCGAGGTGCTTATCATCTCTACCCCGCGAGATCTGCCGGTGTTCAAGGAGTTATTCGGAGATGGAAGCCAGCTGGGCATGAGCTTTTCCTATGCGATCCAGACAGAGCCGAGAGGACTTGCCGATGCGTTTATCATCGGAGAGCAGTTCATTGGAAATGATGCGGTTGCACTGGTATTAGGAGACAACATCTTCTATGGTCAGAGCTTCTCCAAAGTACTGCGCAGTGCCGCAGAGCGTACCGAAAATGAGAAGGGCGCAACGATCTTCGGATATTATGTCAGAGACCCGAGAGAGTATGGTGTTGTAGAATTTGATGAGAACGGAAAGGCACTTTCCATCGAGGAAAAACCGGAGCATCCGAAGTCAAACTATGCGGTACCTGGTCTGTACTTCTATGACAATGATGTGGTAGAGATCGCCAAAAATGTGAAACCATCCGCAAGAGGTGAGATCGAGATCACTTCTGTCAACAACGAGTACTTAAACCGTGGAAACTTAAGCGTAGAGACACTGGGAAGAGGATTTGCATGGCTGGATACCGGAAATCATGACATGCTTCTTGCAGCAGCAGACTTCGTTTCTGCCATCCAGAAGAGACAGGGATTATACGTTTCCTGCATCGAGGAGATCGCCTACAAGAGAGGCTTTATCGATAAAGAGCAGCTCATTAAGCTGGCACAGCCGCTTCTTAAGACCGATTACGGTAAATATCTGATGGAAGTAGCAGAAGGATTATAAGAGAAAGTTGAGATAGAACAATGGGAAAAATAAAAGTAACAGATAACTGTAATGGGATTGAAGGATTAAAAGTGATCGAGCCGGCTGTATTTGGAGATGCCAGAGGATATTTCATGGAGACCTACAATTACAACGATTTCGCAGAGGCAGGAATTGACTGCCAGTTCGTACAGGACAACCAGTCTGCATCCAAAAAGGGCGTGCTCCGCGGACTTCATTTCCAGATCAATCATCCACAGGACAAATTAGTCCGCGTGGTAAACGGAGAAGTATTTGACGTGGCAGTCGATTTAAGAGAGGGTTCTAAAACCTTTGGAAAATGGTACGGCGCTGTGCTTTCTGCAGAAAACAAAAAACAGTTCTTTATACCGAAAAATTTTGCACACGGATTTATCGTGCTTTCCGATTACGCAGAGTTCTGCTATAAAGTGACCGATTTCTATCATCCAAACGATGAGGGCGGTATCTTATGGAACGACAAGGATCTCGGCGTAGAGTGGCCGATGCCGGAAGGAATGACAGAGAAAGATCTGATCTTATCAGACAAGGATAAAGTACATGGCGGTATCGCTGCCTACTGTAAAGAGAGAGGAATTACATGGTAAAACACAATGGAGTGCGCAGCCGCAAGTTAATCCTCAATCTGGCAAAAAATGATTTCAAGAAGAAGTTCGCAGGCTCCTATTTCGGGGTGATCTGGGCATTTGTGCAGCCGGTCATCACCGTGCTGTTATACTGGTTCGTATTTGAAAAGGCACTGAACCAGAGAGCGAGTGATCTTCGGACCGGAGTCAGTGTACCGTTTGTACTCTGGCTGATGGGAGGTCTTGTGCCGTGGTTTTATTTTCAGGAAGCAATGAACGGCGGAACCGGAGTTCTGATCGAATACAGCTATCTGGTAAAGAAAGTCGTATTCCAGTTTGAGACACTCCCGGTGGTAAAACTGATCTCTGCATTGTTTACGCACCTGTTCTTTGTGTGTTTTATGCTGTTGGTATTTACGCTGATGGGTTATCCGCCGGATCTTTATACACTGCAGATCATTTATTATTCGTTCTGCATGGTGATACTGACGGCAGGATTGATCTATGCGACAAGCGCGATAACTGTATTTTTCAGAGATATGAAGGAAGTTGTTTCCATCCTGTTACAGATCGGGATGTGGGCGACTCCGATCATGTGGACATTTGAGTCAATGACCAATATTCCGGGATGGGCACTTACCATTCTGAAGCTAAATCCTATGTATTATGTGGTAGCAGGTTACCGGGATGCCCTGATCAACAAGATCGGATTTTGGGAGCATCCGGGGCTGACTGTATGGTTCTGGGTCATCACATTACTGATTTTATGGCTTGGAACGACCGTATTTAAGCGGCTGCGCGTACATTTTGCAGATGTGCTGTAATAGGGATGAAATAGAAATGAAAGATCAGAAAGGCAGGATATGGAGAATTTAGCAATCAGGGTGGAGGATGTCTGTAAGGTTTACAAATTATATGACAAGCCTTCAGACCGGTTAAAAGACGCATTGGGTCTTGCCCGCAAAAATCGTTTTAAAGAACATCACGCATTAAATCATGTCTCCTTTGAAGTCAAAAAAGGGGAGACGATCGGCATTATCGGAACCAATGGCTCCGGGAAATCAACGATTTTAAAGATCATTACCGGCGTACTTGCACCGACAAGCGGTGACGTCGAGATCGAGGGAAGAGTTTCCGCGCTGCTTGAACTCGGCGCAGGATTCAATATGGAATATACCGGAATAGAAAATGTCTATTTAAACGGTATGATGATGGGATTTTCCAAAGAGGAAATGGACGAGCGGCTCGATGAGATCTTAAAGTTTGCCGATATCGGAGACTTTGTCAATCAGCCGTGTAAAACCTACTCCAGTGGTATGTTTGTCCGCCTTGCATTTGCAGTGGCGATCAATATCGACCCGGAGATCCTGATCGTGGATGAGGCACTTTCCGTTGGAGACGTGTTCTTCCAGGCAAAGTGTTATAAAAAGTTTGAGGATTTCAAGAAACAGGGCAAGACAATCTTATTCGTAAGCCATGACATCAGCAGTGTGGCAAAGTACTGTGACCGCGTTATCTTACTCAACAAGGGCGATAAGCTGGCGGAGGGAAATGCCAAGGACATGATCAACCTGTATAAAAAGGTACTGCTCAAAAATTCAGATAAGATCCAGAATGGAGCAGTGTTAAAAGAGCAGGAAGAAAAAGAAAACAATCTCTGGAAGTCCAACTATCAGTTGAATAAAGACGTCAACGAATATGGCAACGGAGAGGCAGAGATCATCGACTTTGCACTGATCGATGAGTATGGCAATTATACGAACTGCATCCAGAAGGGCACATCCTTTGAGATCAAATCGAAGGTACGCTTCCATGCAGATATCTTAGATCCGATCTTTACCTATACATTTAAGACCGTGCAGGGAACTGCGGTTACCGGAACGAATACGATGTTTGAAAAAGTGGGCATCGGACAGGCAAAAGAGGGCGAGACCTACGTTGCAACCTTCCGCCAGAATATGGATCTGCAGGGTGGAGAGTATCTGCTTTCCATCAGTTGTACCGGTTATGTGGGCGGAGAGTTCCGCGCTTACCACAGACTCTATGACGTGGTTGGCGTGACCGTGGTATCTGACAAAAATACCGTCGGTTTTTATGATATGAATTCAGAAGTGACCATCGAAAAAGTGGAAGAATAAAAGAAATGAGCAGAAAGGAGGGGATGTTTTGGAGGAGATTTCTTATGATTATCTGTATCACTTTGCAGGTGCAAGGGAAAATCTGATCGCATCCCTTCCAATCTGGCAGGGAAAACGCATCTTAGAACTTCATGCGGAGCGCGGAGCGTTGACTGGAAAATTAGCAGAGCTTGCAGAAACTGTGACGGCTGTGACAGCAGACGAAGAGAGCAAAGAGGCAATCGAAAAACGCTATCCAGATCTGAACAATCTTACCGTCCTGACGGAGACAGAATTTGCCGGGAAGATGCAAAGTTTTACCGGGCGGTATGACAGGATCCTGTTATTCCGAAAGACCTTTGCAGAAGAAAAACGGCTAAGGGATCTTGGCGGATTGCTGTGCGAAAATGGAATGTTGGTGCTTGCCGATGCAAACAGGATGGGACTTAAGTATTTTGCAGGATGCAAAGAAGCGTATGGTGGTACTTATTTTTCCGGGGTAGAGGGATATCCCGAGGGTGCCATGGATCGCTGCTACAGCAAAAAGGAATATCAGACCTTGTTAGAGAAGAGCGGTTATCAGATATTGGACTGGTATTATCCGTATCCGGATGAGACGTTTCCAACAGCAATCTATTCGGATGAACACTTGCCAATGAGAGGCGAGTTAAACGATAACCGGAGAAACTTTAAATGGGACAGATACCAGCTCTTTGAGGAACGTCTTGCATACGACAGCCTGCTTGCAGAAGGGGTTTATCCGCAGTTTGCAAATGCGTTTTTAATCCTGGCATACCGGGCAGATCACACCAGACCATCCAAGACAAAACGGCTTGTCTACAGCAAATATTCGGATGAACGGGAAAAGAAGTTTGCAATCCGCACGGATATTTTTGAAACCCGGATGGATGATAATGAGAACAGGCAGAAACAGGTGGTCACGAAAGTGCCGCTGTATCAGGATGGCAGGGTGCATGTGGAGCAGATGGCAGAAAAGCAGCAGAAACTGACGGCGTACTATAAGGATGCCGGCATCCGGTTTTGTGACTGTAAGGTATTAAACCAGACCGCAGAGTTTCCGTTTATAACGGGAAGAACCTTGCAGGATCTCATAGAGGAAGCTGCGGAGCGTGGCGATCAGGATAAGATCGCAGCCATTCTGGAAGAATATGAGAAACGTATTTTTCAGCAGACACCGGAACTTCCATTTGAACAGACCGAAAGTTTTGAAAAGGTGTTCGGAAGCATGGCATTAAAAGAGCAGATGGCAGCGACCGAAGTGACCGATATCGATCTGATCTTTTCCAATATCATCGTGGATGCAGACGGTACTTGGACAGTGATCGATTATGAATGGACCTTTCTTTTCCCGATTCCCAAGCTGTTTGTGCTGTACCGCGGACTTTATTTCCTGTATCATCAGGTGCTTGCAAAGCGGAACTGGAGTTTTACCGAACTGATGGAGCAGGCGGGGATCGCAGAACCGATGCAGGAGAGTTTCCGGAAGATGGAACAGCAGTTCCAGAGCTATCTTGGAAGCGGCGAACTTCCTCTTCGCAATATGCAGCGAAAGTTTGGAACGAAGATCATTCCACTTGGGCAGGAACAGGATGGTGCAGGATGGGGTGACATCCACATCCGGGAGGAAGCATGGATGAAGGTAAAAAACATCCAGTTCCACATTGACCGGACCGATTATCAGGATGGCAGTGTCATATGCAGTGGATGGGCATTTGCAAAAGTGAAAGATGGCAGGACACTGCCGGTTCATATACATGCTAAGGATGCGGCGGGAAATGATCTTAAGATCGAAGTGAGCCGCAGCAGACGTGCCGATGTGGCACAGGCATTGAAAATCCGTCACATAACAGATCCGGAGTTTGGATTTGATTGTGTATGGCTCGGACCGCCGGGGGAGAAATGGAGTCTTCATTTTTCACTCGGATCATGCGAAAAAGTCTATGGAGAAAGGATTTGACATGTACCAGGCAAGAGAAAAAATACAGAATATAATATTACTGTTTGCAGACATGATCTGCTTTTTATGCAGTTATTTCGGCGGTGGATATCTTTGGTTGGTAAATTTCCGTGATGTTTCCGTTGAAAATATGAAATCCGAGCTGTTTGAGAGTATTGGTATCGTACTGCTCGTCTATATGCTGATCATGCTGTTTTCGGATATCGAGACAGATTTTATCAAGCGGAGCACCTGGATGGATCTGTTGGCAGGCGTAAAGGCAAGCGTTATCCTGATCTTTGTGACAGCGCTGACGATCTTTTTGCAGCATAACAATGCGGATGCATCGCGAGGCGTGTATTTTTGTATCGCCGGCATCAATCTGGTTTTGTTTTATGTGGCACATGTGGTCATCAAGTATTATCTGCTTAAGATATACCGCAACAAGCGGGCGACTAATCAGGTCTTTTTGGTCACAACGTCTGACCGTGTGGAGGAGATCTTAAGTGATCTGGAAAATGCAAAAGACTGGGCACACCGTCTGGCAAGCATTGCGATCATTGATGACAATCAGGTGGGCAAATGGTATGAGGGTATTCCGGTTGTTGCAACCTACAGTAATATGTTCCAATATGCAAAAGAGCAGATCGTCGATGAGGTGTTCATCAATGTTCCATACGACAGTGGCGAAGCACTGGCAGAAGTGGTCGAGAAATTCGAAGATATGGGAGCGACCGTTCATGTCAGCATCGAGATCTTAAATAAATTCGATTATTACAAGAGCTTTGACATGATGGGAAATATCCCGGTTGTGACGTTTACCAACCAGCACTATGACTGGAAGATGCTTTTTGTAAAGCGTCTGATGGATATTATCGGAGCCATTGTGGGACTTGCCATTACGGCAGTGGTTACTGTATTTTTAGCACCACCGCTTCTGATCGAGTCACCGGGTCCGCTGTTTTTTGCACAGAAGCGTGTCGGAAAGAACGGCAGGTTCTTTAAGATCTATAAATTCCGGTCGATGTATCAGGATGCGGAAGAGCGGAAAAAAGAGTTAGAGAGCCAGAACGAAATGAATGGCTTTATGTTTAAGATGAAAGATGATCCGAGAATCACCAAAGTCGGAAAATTCATAAGAAAGACCAGTATCGATGAGCTTCCACAGTTCTTCAATGTGTTAAAGGGCGATATGAGTCTGGTAGGTACCAGACCACCGACAGTGGATGAGTTCAGACAGTATGAGTCACATCAGAAACGTCGTTTAAGTGCCAAACCGGGTATTACCGGACTCTGGCAGGTAAGCGGAAGAAACAATATCAAGGACTTTGAGGATGTCGTAAAGCTGGATGTGCAGTATATTGACAACTGGAGCATCGGGCTTGACATCAAGATCATATTAAAAACGATCAAAGTGGTATTTGAAAAAGGCGGAGAATAGGAAGGAGAGCGAATATGAGCAGAGAGTATAAAGTAGAAAGAGAGTACAGTATAGCGCAGATCATACGTTACAATTTAAGAATGTGGTGGCTGGCAGCCATCCTTGCAGTGCTTTGTGCACTTGCCTTAGGTGGATACAAGTACAAGTCACTGCACCAGTATGTGGAAAACGAAGTATATGAAAACAGACAGCAGGTGGCAGCATCTTTATTTGTAGGTTTATACAGTGATGCAGATCCAAGCGAGAGAGTCAACAACATCCGTAAGATCGCATCCAGCAACCGTGCTTATCAGAACTTCAAAGAGATCACCGGATATGACCTGACTGTACAGGAATATCAGAATCTGTTCGATACCGAGCACGGTGAGAACTCTGACGTGGCATCTTTTTATGTAACATTCCCGGCAAGCTACGGTGATTACTCCATCATGGATGAAGAAGCCGCAACTGCATTTATGAACGGTCTGATCGCAACCACAGAGAAAACCTGTGAAGAGATGATCGGACAGTCCTGTGTGACCATTTTAGATGCACCATACACAACCAGCGAGATTGCAAAATTGAAAACCTATACGATCACAGAGAGCGACTTCAGAAAAGCAGTCTTAAAAGCAGTAACCGCAGGTATCCTGCTTGGTATCATCGTAGAGATCGTATGTTACAGTTTCTGGATGTTAATTTACAAAAAACCAAAGGATGCAGAAGAGATCCGTGAGTGCTTAGATACCGATATCATCGACTGCTTCAAAGAGGGAGAGGACAACGAGGAGTCCTTTAAAAAGGTTGCCATGTTCTTAAAAGATGACAACACCGCATGCAACCGTATCAGTTGTATGACATTACAGTGCCCGAAGAAAGACAGCGCATTAAAACTGGCAATGAGCTATGCAAATGAGCAGAAGAAGACACTTTACATCGACCTTTCTGTAGGCGAGGGAAGTGGTGAGGATGCACATTCCATCAGCAAATATGTGCTTGGACAGGCAGATCATGTAGAGCCGCTGGCAATGAACGCATATTTAGATTCCGTTACCCGTAACAAAGAAGCAGAAAAAGGACTTGATATTGCAGGAAACAAACGTTTCGCAGAGTATGTGGAAGAGATGGGCAAATGGTATGAATATATCGTGATCAACAGTGCAGATGCATCCAAGGCAGCAGAGGCATATTCTGTTTCCAAACTCTGCAACAAGACTTTCGTGGTATGCGGAAGAAGAACTGTCCGGAATGAAGTATTATATCGTGCAAAGAATACAGCGGATGTCAACGGCATCCATATTGATGGAGCATTAGTATATGAACTGTAAAAACATCATGTATATGAGTGTTTTATTTCTGTTTCTGCCCGCATGGATCGGTTTCCTGTGGGTAGAAGTGTTAAAGATCCGCGGTTCCTTTCTGCGTTTCCTAAACGCATGGGTACTTGGATTTGTGACAATGTTATCGGTGGGACAGCTTGTGCTGATCCCGATGGTGGCACTGCATGCCTCTTTGAGCTCTGCGCTCAGAGTCTGGCTGATCGTACTTACCCTGCTGTCACTGGGGTCTTTTTATCTGGTGCTTAGGAAAGAGGATATGGGGATCTCCCTGCCGGAAAAGACAGAAACAGTGAAAAATTCAGCGAAACTGCCATCTGTCCGTGAGAATGGATGGGTTTTGGTCTTAGGAGTACTTGTGGCTGTTTTAGTCTTTTTACAGGCATATATCCCGGCGGGATATGAGCACAGGGATGATGATGATGCGCGTTTTGTCTCCGAGGAAGTATCTGCGATCGAGCATGATACGATGTACTGGGATGATCCGATCACCATTGACCAGCTCTACTGGAATGAGGGAGAGGTGCGCAAGGACTTTACTTCCCCGTGGGCAATGTATGTGGCAATGTGCAGTAAGATCAGCGGAATTGCGCCGGCGGCACTTTCACACAGCTATCTTCCTTTTTATCTGATCCTGTTATGCTATGCCCTGTATCTTCTGATCGGATGGGAGTTTTTTCATGACAGGGAAAAGACGCTTTTGTTTTTGCTCTTTTTGTCCGTGATCCATCTGTTTGGATATACCTCGACCCATACGCTGGCATCGATGATGCTGCTGCGTATCTGGCAGGGAAAAGCAGTCTGTGCTGCATTTATGCTGCCGGCACTGTTTTATGTCATGTATCAGCTGATGCAGAAAGAGTACAAAAAGGGATGGCTGTTCTTTTTGTATGTGGCATCCAATGCGGCATGCCTCTTATCCGGTATCGGCATTGTGACCGCACCGGTTATCGTATTTTTATATGGCATTGTGGATTTCTTCTATCACAGGAAATGTAAAAAATTATTGATAATCTGGATGGCAGCGGCACCAAGCGCGCTGTACCTTTTATACTATATGATGGGATAATGGAGAGAAAATGATCACATATTGTTATGGTGTCTGGAATGAATTTCTTAACTTCATAGGAAGAAAAGCCGGTCTGGCACACTGGATCCTTTTTTTTGTGGCTTTGGTGCTTTGCTTTTTCATGGGAAAAGAAGTCAGAAAAAAATTCTTCTATCCCGCACTGCTTGCCATCCTGTTTTTCTTTAATCCACTGTTTTATGCAGTGGTTGGAACCCGCTTTTTGTCTGGAATCTACTGGAGACTGATGTGGATGGTGCCGATCTCCTTTGTGCTGGCGTATGTACTGGCAGAGCTGACCGGACGCCTGAAAAAAAATATCGTGCGTGCGGTGGCAGTCGTACTCGCCTGTGCCTGTATCGCAGTAACCGGAAAGCAGATGTTTACAGCGGAGACTTATACGGAAAAACAAAATGAGTATGAGCTTCCGAACGCAGTTATTGAGATCTGCGATTACATCCAGATCAATCTGATGAGCTGGAAGGAAACAGCAGTCGTACCAAATGATCTGCTGTGCTATATCAGACAGTATTCCAGTTCTGTAGGTCTTTTTTACGGAAGAAATGCAGGTGGGTTCATTTCTAACATGGGAGAGGATGAGACCGCTGTCTATGAGGAAATGAGCAAGGAAAAACCGGATATTAAGGTGATCACGGATATTGGCAAAAAGAGATACTGCAAATATCTGATCTTTGATAATACCTTCCACCAGATCCCCGAAGATCTGACGGAATATGGATATGAGAAAGTCCATGTAGTGGAAGACCGCTATGTGATTTACCGGATTTTTGAAGAAGAACGGGTCTGGGGCAGCGATGGCCCGGGCACAGAGTAGTCCAATGGAGGCTTTTAGATGGAAAAAATTAAGACAATCTATCAGGAAACGAACTGGGAAAGAATAGGAGTGGCTGCGTTCTACGGATATTTTGCAATCAATATCCTGATGAAAGCATTCGCGTACGACCATGGAGATGATATCTACCGCTATTTCTTCGTATTTGGTCTGGTTTTTCTTGGAATCAAACTGGTCACGACAAAATATACCCTGCGGGAGATCGCATGGGCAGCGATTTTAATCGGACTCGGTGTAACGCTTTCCATTATCACAAAACAGAATACCTGGCTGCTTTTGTTTGTGACGATCATTGCGATGAAAAACTGTAACTTTCAGCTTATGATCAAGATCGCACTGTATATCCGTATCTTCAGTGCTTTCGTACTGGTGCTTGGATCTACATTTGGGGTATACGATATCGGAGATAAGACGACACCGGATACCAACTATGTCGAGATCCCGGTTTACAGCTTTGCTATGAATGAGCCAAACTATGCCTACTTAACGATCTTCGTTATGATGCTGTTACTTTTATATTATAATTATGAAAAATTAAACTGGAAATGGTTTCTTGGAACTTCAGCGATCGCGTTCTTATTCTATGAACTGACGTTCTGCCGTACCGGTATTGCGGTATTTTTCTTCTGCTGGATGTTAATCGTCTTTGAGAAACTGGTAAAGAATGACAAGTGGAAATTCATTCTTGCATTATCTGTCCCGGTGGGAGCTCTGTTCAGTTTTGTTACCATGCGTATCTACAATGGTGATAACAAGGTAATGGGTCTGTTAAACCACTTTGTATCCGGACGTATCTACATTATGAACAGCTATTACAGGATGCAGGGACTTGCCTGGTATCCAAGAACACAGGAATATTTCTATGCGAATTATTTCGGGCTGATCGATAATACCTACATGTTTGTCCTGCTCTACTGTGGCTGGGCGGTTGCACTGTTTTTCTTTGCAATCGTATGCAGAACGCTTTATGTGCTCTATAAGAATAAACACTACAAAGAGCTGGTCATGATCGGAACACTGGCACTTTATGCAGTGTTGGAGCAGTTTGTCATGAATGGATTTATGAATCCGTTTATTCTGCTCACAGGTATCCTGCTGTACCCGAATATCTTAGAGGAAGGAAAGCAGACCATATGAAACAGTATCGGATTTTACAGGTGCATAACTTTTACCAGATTCCGGGTGGCGAGGACGTCGTGGTGCGCAATGAAAAACGGCTTCTTGAGGAACACGGGCATAAGGTATATACTTATTACAGAAGCAACGCAGAGTTAAAAGAAGGCGGCAGGCTTGGCAAACTCTGTGTGCCGTTTACGGCGGTCTATTCGTTTAAGACTGTGCGGGAAGTAAAAAAACTGATCAAAGAATATCAGATCGACATCGTGCATGTGCATAATACTTTAACGATGGTCAGCCCGTCCGTGTTTTATGCAGCATTCCGCTGTCATGTCCCAATCGTGCAGACACTGCACAATTTCAGGATGCTCTGTCCGGCAGGATCTTTTTTCCGGGACAATGTCATCTGTGAGGAATGTGTACAGGGTGGGTTAAAATGTGCTGTAAAACATAAATGTTACCGCAACAGCAAGCTGCAGAGTTTTGTGAGTGCGGCAGTATTAAAAGTCCACAGAGTCCTTGGCACATACCGCAAGGTAAATTTCATCTGCCTGACCGAGTTTAACCGCAACAAACTGTTGGCACTTGGCGATATCGTGGATGCGAAAAAGATTTTTATCAAACCGAATTTTACGTTTGCAGAGGGCATTGAGCCGAGCAATGTACCGGAGCAGGAGGAATATTACCTGTTCGCCGGAAGAGTAGAGGCATTGAAGGGCGTGGATATCGCGATCAAGGCATTTGAACAGATCCCGGACCGCAAGCTCTACATTGCAGGAACCGGCCCGATGATGGACGAGATGCAGGCATATGTGAATGAGCACAATATCCAGAATGTAAAGTTCTTAGGATACCTGCAAAAAGAAGATATGACAGAAAAATTCTACCATGCAAAGGCAGTCATTATGACATCCCAGTGTTATGAAGCGTTTGCTATGACGATCGCGGAGGCATATTCCTACGGCGTTCCGGTGATTGCCGGAAGAGTGGGCAATATGGAGGGCATGGTGCAGGAGGGCGTTACCGGAGTGAAATTTACTTACAATTCTTCGAGTGACCTCGCCGAAAAAGTCAAAGAATTTGAACAGTTAGACCGTGTAACATTAAAAGAGAACGCAAGGGAATTTTATCAGGAAAGGCTGCGCCCGGAGGACAACTATCAGAAACTGATGGAGATCTACGAGAGTATTTCAGCGAATTGAGAGGGACTATGAAACGAGCGGTATTGATCACAAATATTCCATCCCCATACCGGGTGGATTTTTTCCGTTTTTTACAGGAACAGTATCAGGAATACGAATTTCATATCATATTTTCCGGGGCAGGAATGGAAAACCGGAAATGGACAGTGGAGTTAGAGGGACTGTCCCATGTGCATTTTCTAAAATCCCGCACGATCATCATCCGCAAACGGTTTGATGACCGCTATGTATTTTTGCCGATCGGAGTGGAAAAGACGTTGCAGGAGATCGCGCCGGAACTGGTATTTGCAATGGAATATAACCCGACCATTTTGCGTGCAGTGCACTGGTGCAGGAAAAAGAAGATCCCGTTTATCAGCTGGACAGATGGCACCTTAAATTCCGAAAAGAACATCGGAAAAGTACAGAGACTGTCCAGAAGTTATATCATAAAGCGTGCGGATGCGTTTATCGCAAGCAGTACGGCATCGAAAGAAGCGCAGATCGCGTATGGTGCCGCACCGGAGCGGTGCTTTATCTCGTATCTGACTGTGGATATTGAGAAGTATCTGGCAAAAAAAGAAAGCTACGAGGCAAGACAGTTACTTTACGTCGGAAGTCTGATCCAGAGAAAAGGACTGGATCTGTTACTCCCGGCACTTGCGGAAGCTGCAGATGATATCCGGCTTGTCATTGTCGGAGAGGGACAGGAACGTCCGCTCTTAGAGCAGCAGGTGAAAAAGTTAAATCTGACCGAGAGGGTCGAATTTAAAGGCTATGTGGAGGGAGAGCCGCTGCGGCAGCTCTATGCGTCCTCGGATGCGTTTATCCTTCCGACCAGAGAAGATTGTTTTGGACTGGTCTTATTAGAGGCGATGTGTGCATCGTTACCGATCATTTCTTCCAAGTATGCAGATGGGGCAAGAGATCTGGTGGAAGAAGGGAAAAACGGTTATATCGTAGACCCGGAGGATACGAAAGCGTTTGCTGCAGCGATCGACCGGTTGTTTTCCGAGGGAAAGATCGCCCAGATGGGAAGTTACAGCTACGAGAAGGCACAGGAATTTGCATTTTCAAACGTGGCAGAGGGCTGCATGGCGGCACTGCACGATGTGGAAAAGAGAAGAGGCATATAAGTGAAAAAGATTTTATTTAACGGACTTGGAAACAGAGGCTGGATCGGCGGCATCTACTATATCAAAAATATCATATTCAGCTGTCTGCAGAATGAGACGATCCGGCAGAATTATGAGCTGGTGCTGTTCATCGATGAAAAGCATGCCGATATCTTTGCGCCGTTTCAGGATCAGATAAAGATACGCATCTTTACCAATGAGGGGAAATTAAAGACCGCACTGATCCAGGCGGCACAGGTGTGGTTTGGCGGCGTAAAATACTGCTACGCACTGGAATTGAATAAGACAGGAAAATTATTCAAAAACAAAGGAATCTTTTGGATCCCGGATTTTCAGCATAAAAATCTGCCGGAGTTTTTCTCTGAGGAAGAACTGGCGCGCAAGGATGCCAATTTCCTTGAAATGGTAATGAGCGACCGCCCGATGGTGCTTAGCAGCTTTGATGCCAAACACGACTTAGAGCAGTTTTATCCGGATCATACCTGTCCGGTCGAGGTCGTACATTTTGTTTCCTATATTGAGCCGGAGATCAAAAAGATCACACCGGAACTGGAAGAGCAGGTAAAACAGAAATTCGGGCTGGAACGCAATTATATTTACATTCCAAACCAGTTCTGGCAGCATAAAAACCACATTGTCATGGTGGAGGCGATCAAACTTCTGCTTGAGAGTGGAAGAATGAGAGATTATGATTTCGTATTTACCGGAAATCTGGAAGATTACCGCAATCCGGAGTATATCAACCGGTTAAAAGCCATTATGGAATCCGATACGGTAAAGGATAATATCAAATTACTTGGTTTTGTGGGAAGAGAAGAACAGCTTTGTATTATGAAACATGCCAGATTTATCGTGCAGCCATCCTTATGCGAAGGCTGGGGAACAGTATTAGAGGATGCCAAAGTACTGGATAAGAGTGTACTGCTTTCGGATATTCCGGTACACAGAGAGCAGAAAAATGAAAAGTGCAGATTGTTTGATCCGCATAATCCCAAGGAACTGGCAGACTTGATCGCAGAGCACAGTGGACAGACATGGGAAGAGAATATCGAATCCGGCATAGCAAATATGTACCGGGAAGCAGAGGAGTATTCGAAGGCATTAGAGCGGGTATTCCGATAGAAATGAGGTAAAGTTTGATGAAAAAGAAAATGGTCATTACCGGTGTAAACGGTTTCCTTGGAAGAAGTGCAAAGGAATATTTTGAAACAGAATATGACATAACAGGGATCGATCTGGCGGCAAGATACAGCGGTGAGGATGCAGAGCTTTCCTATTACCAGTGCAATATGTCACAGGAAGCGGCAGAGCTGGCATCCATTTTTACCAATGTGCAGCCGGATGTGATCTTACACTGCGCAGGAAGTGCCAATGTAGGAGCATCCGTGGTAAATCCGATGGCAGATTTAGACGGCAACCTGCACAGCCTCTATCAGCTCCTTCTGGCACTCAAATCGTTTGAAAAACGACCAAAGATCATTTTCTTTTCCAGTGCCGGTATTTACGGAAATCCAAAGGAACTTCCAATCCGGGAGGATGCAGGGGCAGCTCCGGTATCACCATATGGACTGCACAAATATATGGCGGAGCAGCTCTGTCATTATTATAACAGCGTACACGGTTATCAGATTCGTTCTGTCCGCATCTTTTCTGCGTATGGAGCAGGACTGCGGAAGCAGCTTTTATGGGATATCTATCAGAAATATCAGGCAACCGGCAAAATCGAATTGTTTGGAACCGGAACCGAGACCAGAGATTTTATCCATGTGTCGGATATCTTACAGGCGATCCGCCTGATCTTAGATTACACCGGGGAAGAGGAGATCTTCAACGTGGCAAACGGAGAGGAAACCTCGATCCGGGAACTGGCTGAGATTTATGCCAAAGTGTTAGGCGAGAGCACCGATATCGTCCGGTTTAATGGAGCGACCAAGCAGGGGGATCCAAAAAACTGGCGTGCCGATGTGACACTGTTAAAGAAACTGGGTTATCAGAAAAAGATGGATCTGACTGCCGGAATACAGGATTATGTAAACTGGGTAAAACAGCAGGCATAGGAAGAGGAGAACACTGCGCAGATGTTAGAAGCAAAGAAACTGGCTCCGGTTGTTCTGTTTACCTATAACAGACCGGATCATACCAAAAGAACGATAGAAGCACTGGCTGCAAATGAACTGGCAGATCAGACAGAACTTTTTGTCTTTTCGGATGCACCGAAAGCAAAAAAAGATGAGAGCGAGGCAGCAGAAAAAGCCTGGAATGAAAATAAAAAAAAGGTCGAAGAGATCCGCACCTATGTCAGAGAGGCGAAGGGATTTTCCCAGATCCATCTGGTGGAGCGTACGGAAAACTACGGACTGGCAAAAAATGTCATCGAGGGTGTGACAGAGATCGTCAATCAGTATGGCAAAGTGATCGTGTTAGAAGATGATCTGGTAACGAACCGCTATTTCCTCCGTTTTATGAATGACGGTCTGGTGCGTTACGAAAACGAAAAGAAAGTGACCGGAGTGACCGGTTTTTCCTTTTTGGATGACGGAACCGATTATGAAAAACAGAGTTATCTGTGCGGGCTGACCGGAACAAGCTGGTCATGGGCAACCTGGGCAGACCGCTGGTCTTCTTTTGATGCGAAAGCAAAGGGATGGGAGCGGTTAAAAGAGGATTCTGCGTACCGCAAACGGTTTAATTATGACAATACCTATAATTTTTATCAGTTGTTAAAGATGCAGCAGCAGGATGCAGGCACCAATTCCTGGGCAATCCGCTGGTATTACAGCACATTTTTGCAGGATGGACTGATCCTGGTACCGACCAGATCCTTAGTTGGAAATGACGGATGGGATGGCACCGGCGTACACTGTGGCGGGGAGGCACCTACCGCAGTCCATCGTCTTGCAACATCGGAAGCAATCACAGAGTTTCCGGATGAGATCTGCGAGACAAAAGAAGTGCGCAAAAGACTGAAAAAAGAATTGAGAAAGATATCCGAGCCAAGTCTGTTAAAACGCATCTACCACATCGTATTCCGCAGAAATTATGTGGGGCAGGCATAAGAAGAGCAGGACAGGGAGGAAAAGAATGGAGATACTGGCAATTTTTACCTGCCACAACCGCAGGGAGCTGACAAAACGTGGAATCGAGACGTTATCCCGGAATGAAAATGTAACCTTTCACTATGTCGTAGTGGATGATGGAAGTACCGATGGAACCAAAGAGATGCTACAGGAACTGCCGGAGCAGATCGATATCGTAGAGGGCGATGGTAACCTGTTCTGGAACCGTGGCATGTACGAGGGTATCGAATATGTCAAAAAGAAATATCCGGATTACGCATATTATATGCTGATGAATGATGATACGAAGTTTTTTCCGGGGATCTTTGATAAAATGCTGCCATCTTTGGATGGAAAGAGTGTTTTGGTCGGTGCAATCTGCGGGGAGCAGGGCGAATTAAGCTATGGCGGCATTAAATATGTAAAAGGCATCCGTTACAAAAAGTATGGACCGGAACAGTCCGATATGCTGTTTGATACCTTTAATGCAAACTGTGCACTGATCCCGCATGACATCTTTATGCAGGTCGGGATCGATCCGTTTTATCAGCACAGCATCGGGGATTTTGATTACGGGCTTGCGATCAGCAAAAAGGGATATCCGATCCGCATCTTTACCGAATATGTGGGCGAATGTAATGACAATTCGCTTGCAAAGACCTGGCAGGATGAGTCGCTGCCACGTTTAGAGCGTATCCGGTTAAAGGAGAGCAGAAAGGGCCTTCCGTTCCGCGACTGGTTCCATTTTCTGCGCAAGAACTTTGGACTTGGAACGGCGATCGTGCGTTCCATCACACCGTATATCCGTATTCTGTTGGGAACCAAGACACGTTATTCCGGAGCATAGAAGAGGGATTTTGAGTTGAAAAATATGGGAACAATCTGTTATGTGATCTTAAATTACAATACCTATAACGAGGCGATCTGCTGTGCGGACTCGATCTTAACTACGCAAAAGGATGACGGGATAAAGATCATTTTCGTGGACAATGGCTCAAAGAATGACAGTGTGACGCAGTTAAATGCCTACGCAGAGGGCAAAGAGCAGGTATCCTTAGTTGTATCAGAGGAAAACCTTGGATTTGCAAGGGGCAATAACCTTGGGATCTCTTATGCGAGAGAGCATTTTGATCCGGATTTTATCGTTGCTGCAAACAGTGATATCATTTTTGAGCAGGCAGATTATGGGGAAAAGATAAGAGAAATCTATGAAAGACACCGGTTTGACCTGCTTGGCGGAGATATTCTGGATGCGAACCGGGAAAAACACTTAAATCCGGTTGCCACAAAGCGGCAGTACACGTTAAACTATATGCGAAAACAGGTAGCAGTTTCGTTTTTAAAGGCATGCTCCTTCCGCCTGATCAAGGCACTGCATTTAAAAGGTGCGGTTGCAGGGCATTATGGCATTGTGACAGAGGAGGATGGCTCTGACCGGAAGGATGGAAGCAAAAACCTTACCACAAGAGAGGTGGAAGGAAAAGCGGTAGCTGCGGATGACTGCATCAAAGAAGAGATGGAGGATGTGCTGCTGCATGGCTGCTGTCTCATCTTTTCAAGGGACTTCTTCCAGACGTTTTCCGGGTTTTACGAGGAAACGTTCCTTTATGCAGAGGAAGAGATCCTCTATTATCTGGCGTTAAAGCAGCATATGACCGTTTTGTATTCGCCGGAGATCCGCTGCGTCCACAAGGAGGCAGTGACCACATCTTCGATGTACCGCGATTTTTGTGATGGAAAGATTTTTTATTTTTCCAATATCACAAGATCATATCGCTTGTTTTTACGATTAATGAAAGAACAGGAAAGAAAACATGAGTAAGGAAAGTGGGGAGAGCAGGGTAATCAAAGCCGGGATCGGCTATACAGTGGGAAATTATTTGCTAAAGGGGCTGAGTTTTTTGACAGTCCCTGTTTTTTCACGTCTTCTTTCCCCGGCAGAGAATGGGATCTTTAACACCTATCTGGCATATCAGACCATCCTGTTTTTGCTGGTGGGAATGGCGTTACATACGAGCCTGAAAAATGCGAAGTATAAATATGAAGAGAATTTTGCAGCGTATAACTCCTGCTGTATCCTGCTTGTGATCGTAAATCTGATCCTCTGGTTTGTCCTGGCAAATCTGTGCTATCCGTTCTATGGCACATGGCTTGGATTTTCGAGGACAATCGTCAATCTGCTTTTGATCGACAGTTTCGGTACGGCACTGATCCTGTTTTTTAATTCCTATGTGGGGCTGTATTACCGATATACTTCGTTTTTAAAGATCTCTGCATTTAACGCGCTGTCTAATTTTGGATTGTCGGTCTTTTTTATCCTGACGATCTTTAAAAAAGATGCAGCGACCGGACGTATCTTTGGAAATGCACTCCCACTTGCCGTGATCTCGATGGTGCTGATCTGGTATTTCTGGAAACAGAGCCGCCCGAAGTGGAATAAGAACTATGCAGGTTTTGCACTGCGTTACAGCCTGCCGATGATCCCGCATGGCATCTCACAGGTCGTGCTCTCCCAGTTCGACCGGATCATGATAAAGAGCATGATCGGAGAGTGGGAAGCCGGGATCTACAGTTTTGGCTATACGATCTTCTCGATCATCAATGTGACGATGACATCCCTTGACAATGTCTGGGGACCGTGGTTTTATGAGAGAATGAAGGATGAGGATTACGAGGGCATTAAGAAAAATGCGAGCAAGTACGCATTTGGCATGCTGCTGTTTTCGGTGCTGGTCATGTTTGGTGCACCGGAACTGGTCAAGATCCTTGGAACCAAAGCCTATTATGATGCGATGTATTCGGTCATCCCGATCGTTGCAGGAGGCTATTACATGTTCCTTTATCTATTCCCATCTTATGTGGAGTATTATCACGAAAAGACGAAATATATTGCCGTGGGGACCGGGCTTGCAGCCGCAGTCAATGTCATTTTAAATGTCATCTGTATCCGGAAATTCGGATATCTTGCAGCGGCATATACCACAATGGTCACGTATCTGCTCTATTTTCTGTTCCACTATGTGATCGCGTGGAAGATCAGAAAAGAAAGCCTGTTTGATACAAAACGTTTATTCATTTATATCGGTCTTGCTTTTTTTGCTGCACTCGTGGCACTGGCACTGATCGAACAATGGCTGATCCGCTGGGGCATCCTAGTGGTGCTCGGCATTTATTTTATCGTGTGGCTGGAACGCGAATTTGATGTTGTTGCGAAACTGAAGAAAAAATTTGGAAAGTGATAGGAAGGAGTACTTATGATAGTATCTGCAATGTTTGTATGCCTGTTTCTGTTATGCCTTCTTGGTGTACTGCTGTTTCCGAAAACAGAGGGGAAGATCAACGGAACCAAGGCACTGATCATGGGAACGATGCTGATCTTCTGTTATCTGTCCCTTACGGCATTTCTGTTTGACAAGACAGGAATCGGAGTCCATTTAAAAACAACGGTACTTGCCCTTGCAGTGGCATGTGTGTTCTTATGGGGAGTGATCCTAAAAAAGAAAAAGATACAGCGCGTATTTTTCCGTGTGTGGGATATCGTGACGGTGGTTCTTCTTCTGGCATTTGTTTTTGCCATTTCCATGCACCTGTTTACCCCGAACTTACGCCTTTCCTATGTCAATTCAGACCCGGCAAACCATTTTAATATGGCAATGCAGATCGTAAAGAACGGGACATTGGACGGCATTTATTTTTCCGCTTATATCGATGCAACGTTTATTGAACTTTTCGCTCCGGTGCTCACGGTTGGAAAATATTATAAGGCATTCATTGTAGCAGATATCTTTTTGCATTTGCTTGAGATCTGCATGTTTTATGTGCTGACACTGACCATCAGCGAGAAAGGAATCGTGCGGATCTTCGCTCCGGTGTTTGCAATCGGTTATTTCTTCGGTTTTCCATCCTACAGTTATATGACCGGAGGGTATGTGTACTGGAGCACCGGTGTGATGATCCTGATCTTTATCATCTACGCACTGCTTCTGGTGGAAAAATATCCCGACTTGCGGCGTTATACCTATGTGTTGCTCTTTTTCGGAGCGTATGCGAACAGCTGCTGTAACAGGCTGTTTGTTCCGGTCAACTATCTGGCACTGTTAGCGGCTCTTATCGTGATCCTGGCAAAAGGAAAGAAAAATTGGCTGACGAAAAAGACCATTTGCGTGGCAGGTGTGCTGCTCATTATAACGGTCATTGCCGCGGTGGTATTTTTCCACTTCTGGGGCTCGTTTGATAAGATCTTTGCCTATGTCAGTGTGGTGGGATGGACGTACAATTCCATGTATGCGGATCTGATCTTCTTTGTGCCGCTGTTCTTGTTTGTTCTGTTTTATACAGTCATCAAACGGGAGTATTCGAATGTGATCAGCGTGATGGCACTGTGCATGCTTGCCTGCACCATCGCAATGTATGTGCTGACCTATCAGAAGCTGATGACCTATTATTACTATTATAAGATCTATTATAATCTCTGGCTGTTCGGCTGGCTGTTTGCAGTGATGGCACTTCATGTCATGGCGGAGAAAAAGCAGTTAGTGAGCTATTTCTCCTATGGCATTATGATCGCAGGGATCGCAGCACTTGTACTGTTTGACTATGAGGGGATGATGTGGAAGCATGATGCAAATTTCAATGGCGATTATGCAACCAGAAATCTGTTCTCACTGTATCGGTACAATATGGATAGTATGGAAACGAATTATCTGGATTATACGAAACCAAAATCTGTGATGGATGTCTACATGTATGCAGCAGAGCAGATGGAGGGCGAGCGGATCCAGCCGCTCATTACAGATCAGGGCGCGTATTGCTGGTTTGATGCGATGAAAGCGCAGGACCGTGGAACATCGAAGAAGTTCTGGCCATCCAGATACGAACTAATGGAGATCGTAAAGCGTTTAAATAAGGCAGATATCAAGTATGTAGCTGTACTGAAAAGTGATGAATTCTACCAGACCAATCAGGAATACTTTTCGTTATGCGAAGAAGTCTATGGAAATGAAGCGGCAGCCATTTTAAAAAGACCTGGAGACAGCTGGACCGGTATTCTGAAAGAAATGGATGATTACAGCGAGGAAAAATTAGAACTTTATAAATATGTAAAGAAAAACTTAAAGGGCGAGCGTGTGCCATTGATGGCAGACCGCAGCGCGAGCGTGGATTATATCGTTTACCGGAAACGGAACAAACAGAAGATGGCGGACTGCTATCCATGGAACTTTGAGCCAAAGGACAATCTGGAAAACTTAAACAGCCTTGGCATTAAATATATGCTGGTTTTTTATGATGATCCATATTATCAGAGCATCAGCAGTTATCTGGACAGACAGGAGATCGTATTTGAGAATGGAACCGGAAAGATCGTGCGCTGTAATGGTGATTTCTGGAGCACTTCGTATCAGTAAAAAAGATTTACAGTGTTCAAAAGGAATTTTATGTGATAAACTATGAGGGATAAGAAAAAGGGAAAGCAATAAGGGAGAATAAATGAGGGAGAATAAATAAGGGAGAATAAATAATGAAGAAAAGGATTTTAACAGGATTGTTAGCATTGTGTGTCACATTGACCGCAATCCCGGCAGAGACAGCATTTTATGCAGCCGGAATGCCGAATGAGAAAACTGCCCTGACTGTAGAGGCAGAAACAACGGAGGCATCCGAAGAAACAGGTGCTGCCGGAGAGACGGAAACTTCTGAAGTAACGGAGACAACAGAGACAACCAAGATTACAGAAGCAGCAGAGACCACGGAAACAACAGAGACAACAGAAGCAACTGAGACCACGGAAACAACCGAGATTACAGAAGCAGCTGAGACTATGGAAATAACCGAGGCAACAGAAATCACCGGGGATACCGAGACCACAGCTGAAACAGAGACCGAAGATACCGAACAGCCGGAAGAAACAACGGAACTGAAATCAGCCGAAGTGTCAGCCGGAAAGACTTATGCAACAGCAACGGAACTTGAGTTTGATAAGGACTATGTGTCCGCAACCAAAGCAAACGTAGCAGGCTGGTATCAGTTTACGTTAGAAAAGGCAGGAATGGTTTCCTTTACCTTTACCCATGACAGACTGGCAGATACCTCAGGAAATACAACTGCATGGTCGATCACGTTTGCTGCAGAAAATTCTACGTTAAGCACAGAGAATGGGTTCAGTTTTGATACTGGTATGTATACGATGACAAGCGGAAGTTATGATACCGTGAAGACATCTCCGCAGGTGGGACTTCCGGCAGGCACCTACCGGATCAAGATCACACCAAAGACGGAGTTAGCAGGCGGACAGGCATATGGACTGAGACTTTCCTACCGTGATGTGTTCAGTGAGACAGAGGAAAACAACAGCGCATCCAGTGCAGATGAACTCCCACTGGACACTGAGATCACAGGTAGCCTCTACAGTGCATCCGATACCGATTACTATAAAGTAACTGTGACAGAGGACGGTTACGTCAATATGTATCTGAATCACGATAAGGTTTCCGGCAAGGAAAACATTAATCTGTTCCATGTGTCTTTCTGTGACAGTACACAGAAAGTACTTTATGATATGTACAGTACCGGAGCAGAGACCACGACATCTTCCATTAAGATCGGTGCGACCAAAGGAGATTATCTGGTTAAAGTAGAGGGCGGCGTTTTGTCCATGGCAGATCCGTATACCGGCAATTATGGATTGCGTGTGACCTCAACTGCAAGTGGAAACTGGGAAAAAGAGAGCAACGATACAACAAGCCTTGCCAATCCGGTTGTTCCGGGAGAGACTTATGGCGGAGATATCCGCAGTTCATCCGATGTGGATTACTTTACGCTGACAACGACAGAAAAGGGTTATCTGGGACTTGATTTTGAACATACTGTTATTTCCGGGTGGGAAACACTCAGCGTTTACAAGATCACGGTCAGCAGAAACGGACAGTCTGGTGCTGTTTACACCGGTTATGTCAAGGGTGGTGATGCGACTTTTACCATGCCAAACCTCGGATTACCGGCAGACACCTATTATATCAAGATTGAACCGGCGGCAACGATCAGCACTTCCCTTACCGGTGGTTCGATCAGCAGCTGTTATCCGGCAGATTACAGCATCAAAGTAAACTGGCAGAATGCATCCAACTGGGAAGAAGAGGTTAACAATACGATCTCCACTGCCAATACGATAAAGAGTGGAACGGCATATAACGGAAGCATCGCTACAACAGATGATAAAGACTACTACAAGGTAGAAATGAACAAGAAAGGATATCTTCAGTTCAAGTTTACCCATGCAAATACCGGAAATACTGCAACACATTATCGTATTTCTGTTTTAAACAGTGCGGGAAGCAATATCTATGAGGTGACCAATGCAGGTGTGGATACCCTCTATGTATCAGATAAGATTGGTCTGGCAAAGGGAACTTATTATGTACTGGTATCTGTATCATCGACTTTATATACGGGAGATTATGGCCTGACTGTTACAACAAAAGCGGCATCCAACTGGGAGAGCGAGGTAAATGGAGACACTGCGACGGCAAACAGCTTAAAAGTCGGAAAAGAGATGCATGGTGTCATCTCAAGTTATTCCGGTGACCTCGATTATTACAAATTTACACTGGATAAAACTTCTTATGTCAATGTAAGTTTAAGCCATAAAAAGATGAACGCAGCAGGAACCAGCTGGTATGTATACTTGCTCAAGTCAAACGGAAGCAGATTAAACTATCTGACCGATCATCTGTATTCGTATGCAGGAGATGCTTATACTGAGTCCACTGCGATCAAGATGGAAAAAGGAACTTACTATGTTGTAGTCCGTGCCGCAGCAGGCAATAAAAATGCAGTCGGAGAGGAATACACAGTAAGTGTCAATAAGATCTCTGCAAAGAAACCAACTGTTTCTAGTGTAACATCATCCGGTTACAATAAATTAAAAGTAACCTGGAAAGCAGTACCGGGGGCAGTTTCCTATACGATCGCAAGAAGTACCTCTAAAGATGGCAGTTACACAGAGGTCAAAACGATTGACAACGTAAGCACCATTAGCTGGACGGATAAGAATGTTACGACAGGAAAGACCTATTACTATAAAGTCAAAGCAAAGGTAGCGCTTGAAAATACCACGAAAGAAAGCGGTTATTCCAAAGCGGTATCTGGTAAAGCCATCCCGGCAAAGACAACAGTCAAGACAGCGTTAAAGAATAGTAAAGTAAAAGTAAGCTGGACAAAAGTATCCGGTGCAAGTGGTTATGAGATATTAAGAAGTACCCAGAAAGACAAAGGTTACAAGAAGATCAAGACCATCAGGAAGGGTTCTGCAAAGACCTATACAGACAGCAAGACAAAGAGTGGAAAGACCTATTATTACAAAATCAGAGCTTACCGCAATGTAAACGGAAAGAAAGTATACGGATCTTATTCCAAGGTGGTTTCCAGAAAAGTAAAGTAGAGGTAAGACATGAGACGAAGAGATCGATATAAGCATTTGTTGAATCTGTGTGCCAACTTTGTGATGCTGGTGATGGAAGTAGCGATGTTTGCTCTGGTATGGTACCAGTTATATGTGCCAAACCTTCCAAAGGAAGATCAGTTCTGGCGGAGAGGTAACTGGGCTGTGATCGGCATTTATGCGATGATATTGTTTTTCTTTATCCGTACGTTTGGCGGATACCGGATCGGATATCTGAGAATTTCAGATATTTGCCTGTCACAGATCTTAGGTATTTTATTTGCAAATATAATTGAATATATTCAGATCTGTATGATCGCCAACGATTATGTAAATGTAGGACCGATCTTTCTTCTGACGGTGGCGGAGATCGCACTGATACTGCCGGGTGTCTTTGTGGTACGTTACTTTTATGTACGGCTGTATCCGCCGAGAAAGATGATTGTCATATACGGGGAACATTCACCGGATGAACTGATCAAAAAGATCAATTCCAGAAGAGATAAATATGACGTCTGTGCGACTGCAAGTGCATATATGGGATACGAGGCACTCTACACAAAGATCTTAGAGTACGAAGCAGTCGTGCTCTGTGATCTGCCAACAGAGATCCGAAATAAGATCTTAAAATTCTGCTATGACCAGAATAAACGTACCTATATCACACCAAAGGTTTCAGACATTATCATAACCGGAACAGAGCGGCTTCATCTGTTTGATACGCCGCTGATGCTGTCAAGAAATCAGGGACTGACCATAGAACAGCGTTTTGTCAAACGTACTATGGATATCGTATTTTCTCTGGTTGCGATCGTGCTTACCTCACCGATTTTGGTTTTGATCGCAATTGCCATCAAATGTTATGACAGAGGACCGGTGTTCTATACACAGGAACGTCTGACCAGAGACAGAGAGCCGTTCCAGATCATCAAATTTAGAAGCATGAAAGTGGATTCGGAGGTATCAGGAGCGCAGCTTGCCAAAAAAGATGATGACAGGATCACCCCGGTTGGAAAGTTTATCCGAAGAACACATCTGGATGAACTGCCGCAGATCTTTAATATCTTAAAAGGCGATATGTCCTTTGTGGGACCGAGACCGGAGCGTCAGGTGATTGCAGAGAAATACGAAGAAGTCGTACCGGAATTCCGTTTCCGCCTGAAAGTAAAGGCGGGCCTGACCGGATATGCACAAGTGTATGGAAAGTACAATACGACCCCATACGATAAATTAAAGTTGGATTTAACCTACATTGAGAACTATTCTGCCTGGCTTGATTTAAAACTGATGCTAATGACAGTTAAAGTAATCTTCCAGAAGGAAAATACGGAAGGTGTTGAGAAAGAGCAGGTAACAGCGATCAAGTAGGTGATGGAGGGAAAACGTGGCGAATGAAATTCTGGTATCGGTAGTGATGCCGGTCTATAATGGAGCAAACTACATCAAAAATGCCATCGAATCGGTAAAGGAGCAGCAGGTGTCATGGGAACTGTATGTCATCGATGACTGCTCGACCGATCAGACCCCTTTGGTATTGGAAGAATATCAAAAAGACGAACGGATCCATATCATTCGAAATCAAAAGAACATCGGAGTGGCGGAGTCAAGGAATGTCGGCATACGGAAAGCGCAGGGAAAGTACGTTGCGTTTCTGGATGCCGATGACTGGTGGACTGCGGACAAGCTGAAGATCCAATGCGAGCTGTTAGAACAAAAACAGCTCGTTTTGTGCTGTACGGGGCGTGAACTGATGCAGCCGGATGGAAGCAGTACCGGCAAGATCATCCATGTGCCGGAGCAGATCACCTATTCCATGTTGCTCTACACAAACCATATCCCATGTTCCTCTGTTGTGATGCAGACAGCGGTGGCAAGAGAGTTTTATATGGAACACGCGGAGCTGCATGAAGATTACATTTTGTGGCTTAAGGTGCTAAAAAAATACGGAACCGTGTGTGGCATAGATGAGCCGATGTTAAAATCGCGCTTAAGCGAGGGCGGCAAATCGAGAAACAAGATCCGGTCAGCAAGGATGCATTGGAATGTATATCGGTTTATGGGGATTGGCAGGATAAAAGCTGCCTGGTATATGATCCATTATGTGATCAATGGGCTGAAAAAGTATGCGTAGTATGTTATAATGGAGGCAGGAAAGCAGGAAATTAAAAAAGGGAGGATTTTATGAAAAAAAGAAGGTATCTGGCATTACTGTTGGCAGGGGCGATGATGATAACGGCTGTACCAGGGGAAACGGTGTTTGCAGCTGAATATTCAGAGGAAACGGAATGGAAACTGGAAACAACGACGGATCTGGAAGCCGTACCGGAATGGGAAGACGTGACCGAAGAGGAAAAAGATGCAGCGTCACAGGTGCAGAATGGCGTCTATCGTGCCACATTTGATAGCACAAGTACGAAACAGGAAATCCAGAGTGCATTAAACCTGATCCGTGACGGGCAGGCAAGCCAGGTTGAGATCATATTGCGGGGAAATATCCAGATCAACGGTGGACTGGTCGTATATTCCAACACAACGATCAATGCCACAGGGGCAACGATCACGGAAACAACTTCAGGCGGCAGCCTGCTTACATCGGCAACCGCCAGGTATTATGGTTCGGTTCCTTATTCTGCCGGATATCAGAAGACCCAGAACATCAAAGTGATCGGTGGCACCTGGGATGGAAGCCGCAGTGCCGGACAGGTCATACGGTTTGTTCATTCCTCTAATGTGGAGATTGACGGTGTGACCGTAAAAAACTGCACAGATACCGGACATCTGATCACCTTAGAGGGGGTCAGACAGGCAACGGTAAAAAACAGCACCCTGCTTGGACACAGTGGAATGGGAACTTCCAAGGAAGCACTTCATATTGATATCGTGCACAGCACGCAGACCACGCCGAGCTTACAGAGTGACGAATACGATGATCTTCCGGACCGGGATATTACCATAACCAATAATGTGATCAAGGATGTGCCGAATGCGATCGGCTCCCATGGATCCGTGCAGGGAGTCTATCATCAGAATATTGTGATCACAAATAATCAGATCAGCAATGTCAGCAATGTGGCATTGCCAATCTTTAATTATCGCAATGTGACGATCTCGAATAATGTCATCCGCAATGCCAGTCAGGGGATCAAGGTATATGCCTGCCAGAGTTCTACGGCACCCCTTCCGGGCACGGTCACGGAAGCAGAACCTTATGAACAGAATTATCAGATCGTGATAACAGGAAATACAGTTTCTGATACCACAGGCGGTTTTCCACTTCAGGTGCAGGGTTCGCCGGACCGGAAAATGGCAGGGATCACGATACAGGACAACCGGATCACCGGAGTTGTTAATGGAACGGGCATTTTTGCAGAATTTCTGACTGGCGGTGTGATCGCACAGAACCAGGTTACGACCGGGATGGCGGATCGGACAGAACTTGGCATTTCCTTAAACAATGCACAGAATATGACGATCACCGGCAATACAGTCGCAAATGCCAATAGCGTAGGAATTAAGATCGAAAACAAGAGCCACAATGCAAAACTGACCAGAAACGTGATCCAGAATGTAAAGAAGGTCGGAGTCTATGCCCTCGATTCCAAGCTGGACATCGAAAATAATACAGTAACCGATATTTCCGGGGAGGCATTATGTATCTGGAATGCCGGAAGAAATATGAAGATCCGGAAAAATAAGATCAAAAATGTAAAGAGTATCGGGATTGGGTTAAATAACGTCAAAAGAGCGCAGATCATTGGAAATGAGATCGAAAACGTAAGAGGAAATGTGATCAATCTAAACGTTGCGACAGCAAATGTAAAGACCAGAAAGAAAACGGTGGTGTACCGGACTTCGTCACAGAAAAAGACCGTTTCCGGAAAAGCGACGAAGGGGTCCAAATACCAGATCGTCGTAAGAGGCAGAAAATACAAAGCCGTTATCAAAAATGGAAAGTTCAGGACTTCTAAGATAAAGGCGATCCGGAGCGGAACCGAGATCACAGTGATCGAGACGATGACAGGCAAAAACAAAATCATCACGACCACGAAAGCCAGATAGCAAAAAGATTGAGTTTTGAAAATAATCGTGCTAGAATAGAAAAATATGATAAGACAGAAATGAGATTTATTAGATGAAGAAACAGTTTAAAAATTTTATGAGATACCGGTTTCTGCTCGGGGAACTGGTAAAAAAGGGAATTAAATTAAAATATCGGAGATCTTATCTTGGTATCATATGGTCATTGATCGAGCCATTGTTAGAGATGGTTGTTCTGGCGATCGTTTTCGGAACGCTGTTTGGAAATGATGATAAGACATTCCCGGTCTATATCCTGACCGGTAGATTACTGTATTCCTTTTATTCACAGGGAACCAAGGCATCTTTATCCTCCATCCGGCGGAATGCTTCCATGATCAAGAAGGTCTATGTGCCAAAATACCTGTACCCGTTATCCTCAGTACTGTTTAATTATGTAATTTTTCTGATCTCACTGGTGGTACTGGTGGCGGTAGCACTGGTAATAGGGGTTTATCCGACCGTATATCTGGCTGGCGTGATCGTACCGCTGCTTCTGGTACTGATCCTTACCTTTGGATGTGGAATGATCCTTGCGACACTGGGTGTATTTTTCCGTGACCTTGAGTATCTGTGGAATGTAGCACTGATGCTTGTTATGTATACCTGTGCCATTTTCTACTATCCGGAGAGACTGTTAAAAAGTGGATTCGGATGGATCTTAAAGATAAATCCGCTGTACTGTATTATTTCACTCTTCCGGGATGCGGTGTTTGGACAGCCGCTTGAGATGACAACACTGGTTTACGCAACTGTATTTTCAATAGGATCTGTGATCATAGGACTTTTGATGTTCCACAGACAGCAGGATAAATTTATCCTTCATATTTAGGAAAGGGTACTGTTTCATGGGAAAAGAAGTGTTAAAAGTTGATGATGTGAGCATGAAATTCAATCTGAGTTCCGAGAAGGTTGACAGCATCAAAGAATATTTTATTAAATTAGTAAAAAGAGAAATGAAATATGATGAGTTCTGGGCATTGCAGAACATCAGCTTTTCATTGGAAAAGGGCGACCGTCTGGGCATCCTTGGTTTAAACGGAGCCGGAAAGAGTACGCTGTTAAAAGTCATTGCAGGTGTATTTAAGCCGACAAGCGGAACCGTGATAAGACATGGAAAGATCGCACCGCTGCTGGAACTTGGCGCAGGATTTGACATGCAGTATACCGGCGCAGAAAATATCTACCTTTACGGTGCCGTGCTTGGCTACAGCAAAGAATTTATCCAGTCCAAATACGATGAGATCGTTGCATTTTCAGAACTGGAGAAATTCATCAATGTGCCACTGAAAAACTATTCTTCCGGTATGAAGTCAAGGCTTGGATTTGCGATCGCAACGATCGTGGAGCCGGAGATTTTGATCCTGGATGAGGTTTTGTCCGTTGGAGATGCGAAGTTCCGAAAGAAAAGTGAGAAAAAAGTAAAGGATATGTTTGATAAGGATGTCACAGTCCTGTTTGTATCTCATTCTTTAGAGCAGGTAAAACGTCTCTGCAACAAGGCAATGATCTTAGATCACGGTCAGATGAAAGCATTTGGAGATATCGAGGATGTGGCTGAGATTTATCAGAAGATGATCGACGAAAAATAGAACATAGAGAGCAATAGGAGGTGCAGTATGGAACAATCTTTCTGGGAAAAACTAAAACGGGTGAAACTGGAAGACTTGCTACATATCTTTAAGTTTTTACTTGCATTTCCTGTTGCTCTTTTTTATAAGAAGAAGCGCAAAGGGCTGTGGGTGCTCTGTGATACAGCGGAGGAAGCAAGGGATAACGCGTACTGGCTGTTCCGGTATATCAGAGAGCATCACAAAGAGCAGGATGTCGTGTTTGCGATCAAAAAGTCCTCGCCCGATTATAAGAGGGTGCAGCCCTACGGGGAAGTGGTGGACTATGGAAGCCTAAAGCATTGGATCTACTATCTTGCGGCGGAGAAAAATGTCAGCTCCCAGAAAATGGGGAAACCCAATGCAGCGATCTGCTATGTACTTGAAGTGTATGGCATTATTAAAAATAAAAGAGCCTTTTTGCAGCACGGGATCATAACGGCAGACTTAAGCTTTTTATATTATGAACACACGAAGATGAGCCTGTTTGTGACCAGTACCAGAGATGAGTGGAAATATGTGGATGAAAACTATCATTATCCGAAGGGATATGTGCAGGAGCTTGGACTCTGTCGGTTTGATGAACTCCATTCCGGTGAGGTCAACAGGAAACAGGTGCTTTTGATGCCGACCTGGCGTATGTATATCAGAAATGAGATATCTGCAGAACCTGGAGAAAAGCAGGCAAAAGAGTTTATGGCGACCGATTACTTTAAATACTGGGATGGCGTATTGGAAAATCAGGAATTTATCGATCTGATCGAGCGGGAAAACTTACAGGTGATCTTTTACCCGCACCGCGAGATGCACCGGTTTTTACACTATTTCCATGTGGATCATCCGAATATCACGATCACATCCTGGCCGGAGTATGATGTGCAGCAGCTGTTAAAGGAGTCTGCATATCTGATCACCGATTTTTCCAGTGTTGCGATGGATTTCGCATACATGAAAAAGCCACTGCTTTATTATCAGTTTGACAATGAAAAATTCCGCAGTAGCCATCATGGTGTGGGATATTTTGATTTTAAAACAGAAGGATTTGGACCGGTCTGTGTCACACCGGAACAGGTCGTAAAAGAATTAAAACAGTCTTACGAGAGAGGATTCCAGAACGAAGCGCGGTATTTAGAACGGCATGAGGCATATTTTGATCTGTGGGATACCGATAATTGCAGAAGAAATTATGAAGCGATCTGCAAAATGTAGAAAGGGACGAAGAAAACAGCATGATACAGACGGCACCAAGAGAGATAAAAGTTCATACGAAAAAGTTTTCTTTAAAAAGGGGAACGATAAAGATCGCCTTTTCCTGGGAAAAAGAGAAGGGACAGGTAGAAGGACTCTGTTTAAAACAGAGAAATGCAAGGATCGACACGAGGTATCCGTTTGTACTGATACAAAAAGAAAAGGGAGACTGCATCTGGTATGAGGCAGAGATCGATCTGAACCGCTACCGGCTGGAAGTCGCATTCTGGGATGTGGTGGCAGAGGTAAAGACAAAGACAGAGTCGTATGAAGCCATTTTGGGAGGACTCAGCAATAAGTTAAAGATCAGACTGATCTTATTTCCACGGTGGACGAAAACCACAGACGGACATCTGATCTATCCCTTTGTGAACGGTGCGAGACAGTTTACCATCCAGTACCGCGCCTATGATAAAAAGTACGACAGCTATGCCTTTCTCTGTAAAGAATATCTGGCGTTGCTGTGCTATTTTCTGTTAAAACCTTACTGGGACAGCAAAAAGATCTGGCTGGTCTGTGAAAAATTCTGTACGATGGCGCAGGACAATGCCCTTTATTTTTTCCGCTACTGTATGGAGCAGCTTCCGGAAGAAGAAAAGAAACACATCCTTTATGTCATCGATAAAAAAGTGCCGGATTATCAGGCGGTAGCGGCATATGAGGACAATGTGATCCAGTTTATGAGTTTCCGGTACATGATCTATCTGTGCGCGGCAGAGTATCTGATCTCGACCGATGCGATCCGTCATTTTTATATCTGGGATTCGCCGAACAGTGTCTATAAAGTACTGTATCAGGCAAGAAAACACCTGATCTTTTTACAGCACGGGGTCATGGGATTTAAGCAGTGCCACAGAACCTATCACAAAGCCGGTGGAAACCGGGTGGCAAGGTTTGTTGTCTCATCGGAATATGAGAGAAAGATCATCGAAGATTATTTCGGATATGACAAAGAGGAGATCATCATCACCGGACTGGCGCGCTGGGATGTCCTGAATGATACATCAACGCTGGAAAAAAAGCAGGTCCTTCTGATGCCGACCTGGAGGATCTGGCTCGAGTATGCTTCGGATGAACTGTTCCGGGAGAGTGAGTATTACAGGAATTACGTTTCACTCCTGAAAGATGAACGGCTCGGCAGATTATTAGAGCAGGAGGATGTCGAGCTTAACTTTTATATCCATCCGAAATTCCGGGATTACATTTCCGAGTTTGCAGTGGAAAATGAGAGGATCCACTTTATCGCATTTGGGCAGGAGCCGTTAAATGAACTTCTGATGCGCTGCAATCTGCTGATCACAGATTATTCTTCCGTATCATGGGATATGTATTATCAGGAGAAGCCGGTCATCTTTTATCCGTTTGACCTTGCCGTTTATGAAGAGGTGCAGGGAAGCTATATGGATCTGGAAAAGGAAGCATTCGGGGATGTCGTTCATGATAAAGAGGAATTGCTTGCGGCACTGGAAGATTATGTGAAACATGATTTTGCAGAGAAAGACTGCTATAAAGAGCGCAGAAAATATCTGCTGCCGTTAAGAGATCATAAAAACAGCGAGAGGATCTATCAGGAGATAAAAGCAGCCAAGTTAGGCTCAAAATTAAAACAGAGGCTAAAACATGAGGTGTAAGGAGCAGGAAAATGGAGCAGAACTATCGATTTTCGATCATCGTATTTGCTACGGATGAGAAAAAATTAAAAAAGACCTATCAGAGTATTACAAAACAGGAGAATGCCGGGGGAGAGATCCAGATCTTGCCGATTCTGTTAAACGAAAATTTAAAAGAATGTGCTCTCGTAAAAGAGATGCGCAGCAAAAAAAATACCGCACTGATCGAAGCATGGGAAGAAACAGACATCCGGGCAGAACTGGAAAAACAGGTGACCGGAGCGTATGTTGCCTTTCAAAAGCAGGGGGTCGTATATGAGGAGAACGGCTTAAAAAGAGTCGATGCGCAGGCAAAAAAGAGCGGTGCAGAGGTTCTCGTATGTTATGTAAAAAATGCAGAACGCATCAATCAGCCACTGGTGGAACATAATCTGTACTGTAAGGAGTATCAGCCGGGAAACTCGCTGGACGATCAGTATTTACTGCCACATACGGTTTATATGGGATATTTTATCAAACGGGAAGCCCTGCGTTTTCAGAATCACTTTGAACCACAGATCTGGTATCTGGAAGTGTTAAAGGTAATCTGCGATACAGCATTGCAGGCGGAGACAATTTCCTGTGTCAAAAAACCATGTGTGGGAACTGCGACCGGACAGGAGACCAATGAGGAATGGTACTTCGGCATGGATCAGGAAAAGGGAAGACGGGAATTTTATAAGAAACTGTTTGACCCAATCGTAGAGATCTGCCGCAAAGATACGGTAAAACATAAAAAGAATGCCGAATACGTCCTGACTTATTATGTGGCAGTCCTGATGGATAAAGTACGTTTAAGAAAGTGGAAACTGGAAGAGGAGCAGGAAGAGAAGCTCGCAGAAATAATGCGTGGGATCACATTTGCGGACGTGATTGTAAAGAATCGTTATATCTCCCAGTTAAACAAGGGATACCTGGTGCAGAAATATCAAAAAGAAGTGACAGCGGAGACTTCCGAGGAAGCCAGGTTCGTGCTTGCCCCGGAATTTATCCGTATTGAAGTCATGTTCTTTGAGAAAAAAGAGAATCGGGTGCATGTGGAATTTTTTGTTAAAATGCCACAGGGGATGGAAGCAAAACTCTATTGCGGACTGGAAGAAGATCCGGTGGAATGTGAAAAAATCGGCATGTTTGAGCAGATGAACTGGGGAACGGTGCCGACCGGAACGACACAGATCTATGGTGTCGATATCAAAATGCCGGGAAAAGAGGGAAAGATCCAGTGGTGGATCGAGGCAGAAGGCAGAAAAGTTGTCTTAAAAAATATGACATTCCGTGGATATACCCCATTTTCGGTTGATGTGGCATTGTATAAAGTGTTAGATGGAAGCCTCTGCTATCTGAATAAACAGAACAATGCCGTGATCTTAAAAAAGGATAATGGCATGTTAAGAGGAAGCAGGGCGGTCGTGCGGAGCATTTCTTTCTGCCGGACCGGAAAGCCGGGTGTGAAAGCGGTTGCAGCAAGAATGTTATTTGAAAAGCGCAGGCGTGAGCAGAAAAAAAAGATCTGGCTGTGCTCCGACCGTACCAACCGGGCTGACGATAACGGAGAGGTCATGTTTACCTATTTATGCGAGCATGCGGAGGATGAGATCGAACCGTATTTTGTGATCGATAAAGATACGGCAGACTGGGAGCGCATGGGAAAGATCGGAAAGGTTGTGGAACCATTTTCGAAAGAGCATAAGATCTTATTTTTGTTAAATGAATTTTCATTATCGTCCCAAGCAAACAAAGCGGTGATCAATCCGTTTGGAAAACTGGAATATTATTACAGGGATCTGATGTATGACAAAAAACTTGTCTTTTTACAGCACGGCATCACAAAGGACAACCAGTCAAAATGGCTGAACAAGTATAACCGGAACCTGTTCGGATTTGTTGTGACGACAAAACCGGAATATGACTCCGTATTTGAATATGATTATTTCTATACGCCGGAACGTGTCTGGCTGACTGGAATGCCAAGATACGACAGACTCTATCATAATGAGAAGAAATATGTTACAATTATGCCAACATGGAGAAAAACACTTTCGGCAGGAACGGATGCGTCCGGTGTCTGGCTGCTCGGAAAAGAATTTGCAGACAGTGCGTATTTTAAATTTTACAACGAGCTGTTAAATGATGAGCGGTTGTTAAGCGCGGCGAAACAGTATGGATACCAGATCTGCTTTATGCCGCATCCAAATACCGTAAGTGGTCTCCACTACTTCAAACATCACCCGGATGTGCAGTTTTTAGATACGGCATATTCCTATCGGGATATTTTTGCCGAGACGGATTTAATGGTAACCGATTATTCCTCGGTGGCATTTGATTTTGCCTATCTGAGAAAGCCGATCGTGTATTCCCAGTTTGACAAGAAGGAGTTTTTCAGCGGTGGACATTCTTATACGGAGGGCTATTTTGACTACGAAAGAGACGGATTTGGAGAAGTAGAAGAAACAAAGGAACAGGTGGTAGACCGTATCATAGAGTATATGGCGTCGGGCTGTCAGATGAAGGCAGAATATTTGGAGCGCATTGAGAAGACATTTGCTTTCAATGACAAGAACTGCAGCCAGAGAGTATACGAGATGATAAAGAAATACCGCGGAGCGTAAAGGAGGATAAGCTATGAAGAAGATCAGAAAAATCGTTGGGTTACTGTGTATCATGCTGTTTGCATGCGTGGTAAATACACAGAACGTGGGAGCAGCACAGAGTGATTATGTTTATGATGCTGCCACCAACAGCTACACATTACAGGTAAAGAGTGGAGCGAATATCACAGATGCACTGACATCCGCACTGGATGCAGCAGTAGGTACGGAAGGAAATCCGGCACAGATCGTGATCCCGTCCGGAAGTTATTCGATCAACCTTGTCAAAGTAACAAAGTCCTATGTTACGATTTCAGCAGAGGGAGCAACCATTAAATTTGCAGGAAGTACTTCCAGTGGACAGTTTGTACTCAAAGCGACCGATGCTTCTACCACAGGAGTCAAGATCTCCGGCGGTACCTGGGATGGAAACAGCAAGGCAAGTGTGATCTTCCAGTTTGGTGGAGACAGTGTTACCACAAACAATCTGACCATCGAGAACTGTACCGTAAAGAATGCGGATCAGAACGTAAAGGTCAACAAGGGAAATAACATCACGTTTTCCAAAGTTACATTTGCAAATGCAAATTATGGTATTTCCGTCAGCAATACCAAAAACCTGACCATGACAGGCTGCAGTGCGACCGGCAATACCTTTGGTTACGGACTTCGTACCCTGAGTGGAACCAATACACTTGAAAACTGTACGGCGACAGCAAACAGCACCGATGGACTTCAGATCAAAGAGAAAGGAACCTCAGTTACCATAAAGGGTGGTTCCTATAACAACAATACCAAAAACGGTATTTCCATGACAGCAGGCACTACAGTTACGATGAACGGAGTAGACGTATCAAACAATAAGAGTAATGGTATCTCTCCGGTTGGATCAACTTCCAGCAAAACAGTGCTGACCGCAGCAAACTGTAAATTTAACAAAAACGGACGTCACGGAGTAGCGGGTGATTCCGGTGCAACCATCAATGTGACAGACAGCGAGGCAAACAACAATACGGCAAACGGTATCATGTTAAATAAAAAATGTACCTCAACCGGGATCGCAGGCTGCACAACAAATGGAAACGGTGGAACCGGTATCCTGATCCAGGATGGCTCCAGCTGTTCTTCCGTAAAGAACTGTACTTCCAACAACAATAAAAATATCGGTATCACATTAACGGATGTCACAACTAGTGTAGAAAACTGTACCGTAAACAACAACCAGAAACATGGTATTAATATCGCAAACAAAGCAGGCTATAATGCAGCCCAAAAAGTAACGATCAAAAATACACAGTGTAACGGAAACAAATTGGTCGGCATCACGATCACAGACAAGAAAACTGTTGTAGTGACAGATTCCGAGGCAAGCAACAACAGTTCCAGTGGAATTGAGACCAAGGGCGCATCCCTTACGATCAGAGGCAGTACATTTTCCGGAAATGGAAAATATGGTATCGTTGCAAGAGCCGGGAAATTAAATATCAATAAGGCAACAGTTTCCAAGAACAAATCAGAAGGTATTTATTATACCGGTACCAATGTTTCCGGTTACTGTACCAATTCCAAGATCGTTGGAAACAAGGTCGGTATCAGTCTGTATCAGGGCATTACCATCAGCAAGTTAAATGGCAATACCATTTCTAACTCCAAACAGTACGGTATGCTGTGCGGTGGAGAAAAAGGACATAAGGCAGTCATTAAACAGTGCAAGAACAACAAATTCAGCAACCCGAATGCCAAGGCAGAGATTTCCTGCTACGGAAAAGTGAACCTTCCTTCTACTGTAAAAGCACAGAAACCGGTCAAGTTTGATAAGAAAGTAAAAGCAGGAGCAAAAACGGTTACCGGAACCGCAACAGCAGGACAGACGATCAAAGTTACCGTTGGCAAAAAGAATTACACCGTTAAAGTCAATGGAGGCAAATTTACCGTAAAGAGCGGAAAATTAAAACGGGGAACCAAGATCAAAGCAGTGATCACCGATAAGAGCAAAAATACCTTTACGGCAAGCTGTACCGTTAAATAAAGAAAAACTAAGGAAGATGAGATGGAAAAGACAGGCAGAATCGCAAAATGGGACAATGTGAAATTTATTTTGATACTGAGTGTGGTACTGGGACACTTTCTGGCACGTTATACCGGTGACAGCATCAATGCAAAGCGGCTGGAATTTTTTATCTATACCTACCATATGCCGGCATTTGTATTTATTTCGGGATTGTTTGCTAAAAAGACGATCGACCAGAAACGATATGATAAGATCTTCGGATTTTTGCTGTTGTTTCTGGTCACCAAATATGCCTTGTTTCTGGTGCGGGTATTGCGCCGGGCAGATCTGGGCTTTGCCTATTTTGCGATGAATGATGTGGCATGGTACGCATTTGCAATTTTTGTGTTCTGTCTGGAAACCATCTTTTTCCGCAGATTTGAAAAGAAATGGATGATGACGATCGTACTCCTTAACGCATTGATGGCAGGGTACGCATCAGACATTGACACCTTTCTGTCACTGAGCAGACTTTTTACTTTTTATCCATTCTTTTTACTTGGGTATTATTTAGAACCTGCAAAGATTGTAGAGTTTACAAAAAAAACATGGGTAAAGATCGCTTCCGGTGTGATCCTGCTTGTGACCGCAGTGCTGTGTTATGTAAAAATTGACAGTCTTTATGGATTTATTGAGATCTTAAAGGGAAAACACGGCTATGCAACGTTGAAACAATATGGAGAATATGGATTCTTTTTACGTGGTGGATGGTATATCGCAGCCATGGTGCTCACGCTTGCAGTGATCGCAGTGATACCGGAACTGCACTGTATCTTTACAACGATAGGCAGCAGAACGATGCAGATCTATGCCCTGCATTATGTCCCGATGCTCGTATTTTTCGGAAATCTGAATGGAAAAGAACTGATACAAAATCTCTCGCAGGCACACCAGCTTCCGATCGTAATCCTCATCGCATTTGCGACAACCTGTCTGCTTGCGATAAAACCCATCACAGTCGTGGTAAATTGGCTCGTTTCCCCGAAAAGTATTGATTTTTAGGGGGAAATTTGTTAGCATATAGGCGTTAGAGACCAAATAGAAAGAAGGAAATAAAAGCATGAGCTATTATGATAAATTTGGTGATTTTGGAGAAAAGACGGCTGCCATTGATGCACGTGGAGAGCAGGTCAGCTATGCAGAGCTTGCCGCATTTGCGAAAGAAGTAGGAAAACGTGTTCCGGCAAGAAGTCTGGTATTTAGTTTCTGCCGCAACGAGATTGGTTCCATGGCAGGATATCTTGCGTTTTTAAATAACAGGATCGTACCTCTGATGTTGGATGCAAAGATCAATGAGGTGCTCCTTACAAACCTGATGGACATCTATCAGCCACAGTATGTGTGGATGCCGGAAGATATGGCAGCAGATTATGCTTCCATGGAGAAAGTATATGAAGCTTATGGATATCAGTTACTTCGGACAGGCTTTGCAACCGTTTATCCGTTAAATGACGAACTGGCACTGCTTTTGACAACCTCCGGTTCTACCGGAAGCCCGAAACTGGTACGTCAGAGCTATACCAATATAGAGTCAAATGCCGAGGCAATCGCGAAATATCTGGAGATTACCGAGGAGGAACGTCCGGTTTCAACATTGCCGATGAACTATACTTATGGACTTTCCATCGTAAACAGCCATGTATTAAAAGGTGCGACTATTTTATTAACCGAGCATCCGATCGTTTCCAAAGCTTTCTGGGATTTCATGAAACAGGAAAAAGCAACATCGTTTGGCGGTGTTCCTTATACCTATGAGATGTTAAAACGTGTGAAGTTCTTCAAGATGGATCTGCCGGATTTAAAGACATTTACACAGGCAGGTGGAAAGCTTTCTCCGGAACTGCACAAGGAATTTGCAGAGTATGCAATGGAACATGGAAAACATTTTGTCGTAATGTATGGACAGACAGAGGCAACTGCGCGTATGGCATATCTGCCTTATGAAATGGCGTTAAAGAAATACGGCAGCATGGGTGTTGCGATCCCGGGCGGTAAATTCAGCCTGATCGATGTGGATGGAAATGCCATCGAAGAGCCGGAAGTAGTAGGAGAACTTGTTTACGAGGGAGACAATGTCACCCTCGGTTATGCAGAGTGTGGCCAAGACCTGATCAAAGGCGACGAGCGTCAGGGACGGTTAGAGACCGGAGATATGGCAAAACGCGATGCTGATGGCTATTATTTCATCGTGGGCCGTAAGAAACGTTTCTTAAAATTATTCGGAAACCGTATCAATCTGGATGAGATCGACCGCATGGTAAAATCTGCATTTGAAAATGTAGACTGTGCAAGTACAGGTACGGATGAGATGATGAATGTCTATATCACAGATGCCGCTTATGTCACACAGGTAGAGGAACTGATCGCAGAGCGTACGCATATCAACAACCGCGCATTTACGGTAAAAGTGATCGATCAGATCCCGAGAAACGAAGCAGGAAAGACCTTATATAAGGATTTACCGCAATAAAGATCAGATAAGTAAGATAGAAAGAGGAAAACATGGAAGAATTATTAGAAGCATTAAAAAGAGCAAACAGTAAAATTGATTACACAGCAAGTAACAAGTTAGTAACAGATAAGATTATCGACTCAATTGACATTACATCCATCCTTGCAGAACTGGAAGAAACCTTTGACATTGAGATCAGTATGGAGTACATCACACCGGAACATTTCGATTCGGTAGAAGCAATGTGGAATATGGTTCAGGAATTAATGGATTAATCAAAACGCAGTGCAGAAATGCACTGCATGTTTTTTGGGAGAAAACTATGACTTTTATTGAAATATCCTTTTTTATATTTTTATTTGCGGTGTTTATCGTATTTTATCTATGTCCGGTTAAACATCGCTGGCTGGTACTGCTTGGAGCAAGTATTGTCTTCTATGCGATCGCGGGAGTGAAATATCTGCCGTTTATTTTTATGACTTCATTTACCGTATTCCTTGCCGGAAGAAAGATGGGCAGGATCTATGAGGAGATGGAGCAGAAGATCGCAGAAACAGAACCTGACCGGAAACAGAAAAAAGAGATGAAGGAACAGGCAAAGCAGCGCAGCAAAAAGGTCATGCTTGCAGCACTGCTTTTTAATCTGGCAATTTTGATCATTGTCAAGTTTACCAAATTTGCGGTAAATCCGATCAACGATCTTTTGGTAGCGATGGGCAGGGAAGGAAATTTCAGTGCATCGTTTATCATCGTGCCGCTTGGTATCTCTTACTATACCTTTTCCTGCTTAAGCTATCTGCTCGATGTGTACTGGAAACGGGAAGATTACGAGAAAAATTATGCGAGATTTCTGCTGTATGCGATCTATTTTCCACATATTTTACAGGGACCAATCGAGCGTTATGGAAAACTGGGAAAACGTTTAAAGGGAGAATTTCTGTTTGATTATGACAGGATCTGCAGCGGTTTACAGTTAATGGTATGGGGTATTTTTAAGAAGCTTGTCATAGCAGACCGGATCAACCTGTTTACCACAGAAGTTTATAAAGCAAATTCCAACGCGGCAGGTATCATTTATATTCTGGCATTCTTTTTGGATGCTGTATATATTTATGCCGATTTTTCGGGCTGCATGGATATCGCCCGCGGTGCTTCTGATATCTTTGGAGTGGAACTGGATTTGAACTTCAACCATCCGTTTTCTTCCAAATCTGTAACGGAATTTTGGCGGAGATGGCATATGTCCTTGGGAAGCTGGTTTAAGGATTATGTTTATTATCCGATCTCAACTTCCAAATTTGTAAAAAATGTTGCAAAAAGCTGCAAGAAAAAACTGCCGGATGCGGTCACAAGAAGTATCGTGACGGCGATCCCGGTTACCATTACCTGGGTTTCCACCGGATTATGGCATGGAACCGGTGTTACATATCTTGCATGGGGACTGTATTATGCGTTTATGATATTTATGTCAGTCTCTTTTGGAGATATGATGCACGGTCTGGCACTGAAACTTAAGATCAATACTGAGTGCTGGTCTTATAAAGTATTCCAGATGGTCCGTACGACCTGTATTTTTGCGGGTGGTCGTCTTCTGACAAGACCGGGAACGCTTTCTGCGAGCTGGCATGCGTTAAAAAGTGCCGTGCTGAATTTCAATCCGTGGGTACTTTCCGATGGAACCTTATATGAATTTGGACTCAATGAGAAGAATTTTCACCTGATGTTAGTTACCATCGTATTGTTTGGTGTGGTCAGTATTTTACAGCAGAGAGGTTCCGTGCGCGCGATGATCGCAAAACAGAATCTTGCTGTGCGCTGGGCAATCTATTTTGTTGCCATCTTCTTTATTTTGATCTTTGGAATTTACGGAGCAGGCTATGATGCAGCTTCCTTTGTCTATATGGCATATTAAAAGGGAGGAAATGTGAGATGAAACATTCTATTAAAAAATCAAACATCATAAAAACAGTAGCATTTCTTCTGATCTTTGTTCTGCTTTTAGTCTATGCAACGGATGTGTTGCAGCCGAAGTGGATCGATGGAACAAGTGTTACTTTTGTGCAGAAACAGTTTTATGACGAAAAGAAAGATACAATCGACGTGGCAGTTTTGGGAAGCAGCCAGCTTGTATATGGAATCTCAAGTATGAGACTGTTAGATCAGTATGGTATTTCCGCATACAGCCTTGCGACAGGGGAGCAGCCGGTACTCTGCGGTTATTTTTATCTGCGCGAGATGACGAAAACACAGAATCTTAAGACGGTTATTTATGATGTGAGTATGCTTTATGAACAGGAGCAGGAATCTCGTTTTAGAAAGACGATCGATACTGCGCCGATGAGTCTGAATAAATTGTGGATGATCAAAGAACACCGCAGTCTTCCGTTTGCAGAATCGGCATGGACGTATCTGTTCCCGATCATGAAGTATCATTCCAGATGGGATGAACTTGTGGAAGCAGACTATGGTTACAAAGATATGAATACCGAGGTATTCAAGGGCAATATCATGAGTCCTAGGGCATCCCAGCGGATTAATTATGATGCGCTGTGTGTTGATAATGATGAGATCGACCCGACTAAGCAGATGGATGAGTCCGAACTTCATTATTTCAGAGAGATGGTCGCATACTGTAAAGAAAAAGGAATCGACCTGATCCTGATCAAGACACCAAAGACAACCTGGTCGAAAACATCAATGGTTGGTGTCGAAGAACTGGCGGAAGAGTATGACCTGCCCTATATGGATTTCAATACATCCGAGTTGCTAAGTGCAGCAGGGATCGATATTACCAGAGATTTCTGGAATCAGGATCACTTAAATATCCGTGGAGCAGAAAAACTGACCGATTATATGGCACAGTATCTGCTTGAAAACGGCAGCTATGAGGATGGCAGAAAGACAGAAGCATACGATGAGGAAGAAGTAGCAAAATACAACATTGATCGTGAAAATAAATATTTGGAGACTGCAAATTATTTTGAGGATGCAGTAGAGGCGATGACTGGAAAAGACCGTTATGAGACGGTGGTACAGCTGACAGGAGAGGTTTCTTCCTATTGGAATGAAAAATATCAGCAGTTGTTTGAGCAGATCGGACTGGAAACAGACCTTGCATCGTTACAGGGAAATTCTTTCGTGGGACAGTATCAGAACGGAAGCTGTATCTATGAGGAAAGCAGTGCGGATAAGATTGAGCGGAACGGAAACTTTGCGGATGGACAGCCTTATCAGTTGACGAGTAAAAACGGTTTAAGCGAAGAGGATGCGGTTTCAACGATCACCGGAACCGATGTAGGCTATCATAAGAGCGGGTTGAATTTCAGTGTGTACGACTCTGTCAATCATACACTGGTCTCTAATTTTACTTTATATTATGATGAGGCAAAGGGCGATTTTAATATCTACCATTATTACGAGAACTAAGGAGAGACATGGAGAAGCAGATAAAATTGTTTTGTATCCCCTATGCAGGGGGAAAAGCAGAAATGTTTCGGGAACTGGCAGGGTACCTGCCTGACAGAATATCGGTGATCCCATTGGAGTATGCAGGACATGGAACCCGTGCGAAGGAAGCGTTCTACGCTGACTTTACAGAGATGACGACCGATATCGCATCTAAGATAGAAAAACAGCTGGACGGGAACGAGGACTTTGCACTGTTTGGTTACAGCATGGGAAGCCTTGTCGCATATGAGATCGTTGCAAGGAAACTGTTAAAAAAACAACCGGAACATTTATTTCTCGCTTCTCATGAGGCACCCGGAATGGAGTGGGAGAGCAAAGGTTACAGCGAAATGGATGATGTGACCTTTGCAAAAGCCATCGTGGCGTTCGGTGGGTTTGACCGTTTTGAGGAGCGTTTTTTAGAAAACAGGCATTTCAGACGGATGATATTTGATCCAATCCGGCAGGACTACCGGCTGATCACATCTTATCACTGGGAAGAGACAGAAGGATTATCGGTGCCTGGCACCCTGTTTTTTGCGCCGGACGATGTACCGGTGGAAAAGGCTAAGCAGTGGCGGCTGCGTTTCCGTGCGCCTCTTGAACTGATCGAGATCGGAAAGAACCACTTTTTTATTAAGGATGAGCCGGAAAAACTGGCAGGATTGATCCGGGAGAGAATGGAACATATTGATACAAAGTGAGGGAAAAGGGATGGAAACTCAAAAGGAACAGTATAAATTTTCGGTTGTAATTCCTGTTTACAATGCAAAAGAATTTCTTGCAGAAACGGTGGATTCTGTTCTGAAACAGGATATTGGTTTCATCGAAAATATACAGATCATCCTGGTAAATGATGGCAGTACAGACGGATCAGAAGAACTGTGTCTGGCATATCAGAGGCAATTCTCGGCTAATATCATAGCAGTCAGTCAGAAAAATTCCGGGGTAAGTGCAGCGCGTAATCTAGGAATGAATTATGTAAAAGGCAAATACGTCAATTTTTTGGATTCGGATGACAAATGGAGCCCGAATGCGTTTTCGAGCGTATATGCCTTTTTTGAATCTCACGAAAAAGAAATTGACCTGGTAAGCTGCAAACAGGAATTTTTTGAGGCACAGACCGGGTTACATCCGCTCTCGAGGGATAAATTTGAAAAGAGCAGAGTCATCGATATTCTGGATGAGTACGCAATGGTACAACTTCATGTCAGTGCCTCTTTTGTAAAGGCATCTGTGATGTCACAGTATGAGTTTGACCCGGGCATGCGCTACGGGGAGGATGCACTTTATGTGAATGAAGTCATCTTACAAAAACAGAAATATGGTGTCGTCAGCGAGCCAACTCATTTTTACAGAAAAAGAGCCAATCAGAGCTCGGCGATCCAGGGCAGGGAACGGGAATATGAGTGGTATTTTAAGACCCCGCATAAGTTTTACGGCAGACTGATGGAGCAATCCATGGAAAAATGGGGCGTTGTCATTCCCTACATCCAGTATCTGACCTGCTATGATATGCAGTGGAGATTAAACGACCGGATCGGGGAGTTTATGTCAGAGGAGGATCAGAAACGCTACCTTGCGATCGTAAAAGAATTACTGGCAAAGTGTGAGGACGATATCATACTGATGCAGAAGAGCATCAGCGGAAAGAAAAAGCTGTATCTGTTGTCCATCAAATATGGGGAAGACACCAGAAAGAAACTGTACCGGCTGGATGGAAAGACCTATTGGAACAACATTCCGGTCAATCTGCCATCGGAAGAAGAGCCGGAAGAAACAAAAGACCAGACGACGGAGCCAGAGGATGAGCCGTACCGTTATGCGTTCTCGGTCGTTGTGCAGACGACCGGAGAGGGAAAACTGGACGCAACCATGCAGTCACTCAGAGAGCAGACGATTTCTTTTTCAGAGCAGATACAGGTCATTCTGTGTACGAAACGGAAAAATATTTTTGCCTATGCGAAATATCTGGGAAAAAATGTAAGTATCTGTCGAAAATTGAATGTTAAAAAATTAAAAGGGAGAACCATAACTTGTGTCAAAGAGGGACAGGTGTGGTCCCCAAATACATTTGCAGAAGCGGAAAAGATGTTTCAGACTTATACTGGGGAGTTGTCCATTCTTCTGGAGGAGATGAAAGCAAAAGAACCGCAAAATCATGTGGTTCAGATGAAAAACCATGCAGCAGGTTTTCAGGAGGATATCGGGAAGTATTTCTTCCGCAGGGATCGGGATGGATTGCTGAAAAAATTATTACTATCAGAGGATAAATGGGAACGTCTGGATGTACTGATCCAGATATTAATGAAACAGAAGAAAATCGGAATTCTGGAGAATTGTTCTGTCAGCGGAAGAAAGGTTCATATCCCTAATACAAAAGAGACTTATATGGAAGTAATACCGCATTTGTGGGAAAAGCGTAAGGAACAGATTGCGGTATACGGAGAAAACTATCAGAAACATTTTGATATGATCTTTATGTGTCAGTTGGCAGAAACGATGAAAGAGGACTGCACAAAGGTGTTGTCTGAGGATGAATTGAAGTGGTATCGGAATTGGGCAAAGGGTGTGCTGACACAACTGGATGATTACCTGATCTATAAGGGAAACATGAATGGTGCAACCAGAGTTTACGCGTTCTCTTTAAAGTATAACTGTAACGTGCAGGAACATTTCATACTGCGCAGTGGAAGACTGATATTCCGAAATATGGCATTTTATAATATGAAACAGAGCAAGATCATCACAATCGCAGAGGAAACGGAGACAGAAAATGGAAAAGTGTTGACCCTGCATGTGAATGTACCGCTTCCGAAGGAAAAAATAGATTTTGTGTGTTGCAATGGTGTGAATGAATATCCACTTATCTACCAAAAGGATACGAAAAAAGCCACAAAGTGCCTGGGAGAAGTCATAATGCAGGAAAGAGAGTACACCTGTCAGATACCGAAAGAGGAAAAGGCAGAAACCCTGCATGTGCTGGGCAGATATGAGCAGTTGTATCCGGTCTAGCTGGAATGGGCGAAATAATTGGAATGGTGATGCGATGAAGAAAAAGAGAAAAATAATATATTGGTTACTGGCAGGGATCTGGATCAGCCTTGCGCTTGCCGCGGTGATACGGACACCGGAAGGTGATCTGCACCAGTTTTATCAGGATGGAAAAGTAGATGACTGGACGATGGCTTGGATGATGGAGGGCGCAGCCTGTGGAAGGTACGATGCGGCAAATTCCATTTATACCACGGAGGCGCAGACCAGCGCAATGGGCATTAACCAGGAGCGGTCAGAGGAACCTGCAACGCAGATTAAGATGGACATCACGGATCTGGATAAAACGGGTTCCCTGTGGAGAACCGAATATTTTGATAAAGAGGGAAATCTGCTGGAATGGGAAGATTTTGAAGCGGATGGCGAAACTTTCTGCATAAAGCTGTGGGATGGAGATTATGAAACGCTGAGATTGTCCCTGATGGACGATCGTGCCACCAGACTTAAGATAAACAGTATTTTACTAGAGGAACATGAAAAAACGGTTGGGGTCACCGATATCCTTGCAACAGCGGCAGTGATCTATCTTGTCTGGACAGTGGCAGGTGTTCTGATCTATATGTTTTGCAGGAAAAAGAAAACCAGCGACGGAAGTGGAATGGAAGCGGTTGTTACCTTTTTAGAAGGGAAGGCAGACCAGATACTGGATGCCATGACACGGGTCAGAGATCCCGGTCAAAACGCATCCATGGTGCGGATCTTTTGTATCATCTGGGTGGTCATTGGCTGGCGCGTGACGAATGTCTATGGGGTAAATAAGTATTACGGATATATCGTATTGCTTACCATTATCCTGTATCTGACATTGGCTGCACATATCCCGATGGGAAAAACGAAAAGAGACAGAAATGTTCCACTGATCGGGATCTGGCTCATCCTGTATGGCTTTCAGCTCCTGTCCGATCTGTTCACACAGAAAGCATACGGATTTGGAGAAGTCTGGATGCTGCTCTGCTTCGGGCTTTTGTACCGGGCATGGAACAGGATGGAAAAACCGGAGAAACTGCTGGATGATTTTGCAACAGCAATGCTGATCTTAAATACGATCAATATCCTGTACTTCTGGATTGGAAACGGAAAATTATATAACGATGGACGTCCGGCAGGCACCTGGTCAAATCCGAACCCGTTTGCGATCGGAATGGTGCTTTATGAGGCAATCCTACTGTTTTTGCTTTATCAGGCAGTGCGCCAGAAAAAAAAATGGTGGTATTATCTTCTGCCGGGAATTGAATTTCTCTGCGGGATCTGGATGATCTATGTGGCACAGTGCCGTACGGCGATGCTCGCATTCGGACTGATGCTGCTCTGGTTTCTGGCATTCCTTGTGGCAGGAAAGATGCGGCTTTCTAAGAAAAAAGCAATCGCTCTTGCGGCCGCAATGGCTGTGGTCGTTGTAGTGCTTGGAGTTGGATTTGTCTTATATGCAGGAAGCAGGCTTTCAAACAGAACGATCGACATTTCCTCTGCAAACGGTCTGACCTCGGGAAGAGTCTGGATCTGGAAGGAATATCTTTCTCATATGAACCTGATCGGACATGAAAAATATCTGGTCGTAGCGGGAAGAAACTGGTTTGCCCATAATGGGATCGTGAAAAACTTTTATAAGTTTGGCTTATTTGCCGGGATCGCATATGTGCTCCTGTGGCTTGAGACCTTGTATGCGGCGTTAAAATACTGGATGCGCGAAAAACGAAGCGAGTATACGGTATTTGTCATGGGAGTGCTGATCGCATATTTCGTACCGGCAATGATGGAGTCCATGGATGAGATCCCGATGGTATGGCTCGGCTGGGTCGCATTTTATTTTATGATCGGATATCTGATGCAGGAATATGGCAGTAAAAATAGGGAAAAAATAGATGAGTAAATGGATAAAAAACTGGATTTGGTGGCTGGTTGGCATCGGTGTGGCACTGATCGGAACAGCAGTCTGGCTGCCAATGACTGAACAACCGGAAAATTTAACATGGTTTGCAGATGCGGCAACAAAGGTTCTGACCATATTTCTGTTCTATCTCGCCGGAAGCGTGATCCTTGCAGAAAAGGTTTACCGGGGATGGTATGTGATCTGGGAAGTGTTGCAGGGCATCTATATTGACATCGGAAATGCAGTCGCAGGGCATCTGAGAAAAAAATTATCAGCAAAGCAGAGAGAACTGTTACAGACAGGGATCTTCGCATTGCTGTTTCTGGTCATGATCGCAATGGATGTGAAGAGCAGAAATCAGTTTTTAAAGGCAGGAAGATACTGGGTGCTTCTGTACGGCATCTTTTTCCCCATACTGGGACTGTTGTCTGTGGAAAAACCATTACAGAAACTGGACTGGTGTGGAAAAGTTCCGGCGGCGTACACGGCACTATGGGTTGTGGCATGTATTTCGGATCTGCTTGTGCGAAAAAGCTTTTCCTTTGCCGGATATGTGATGCTGTTTGGTGTCGGTTTTCTTTTCTTTATCTGGCAGAATCAGGGACAGATGAAAACGATGCTTTTGCGCATGATGCGTGGACTGGAAATTACACTTCCGGTTGTCGTAGTGTATTGTATCTGCTTTCGCCCGATAAAAGAAGGGATCTGGTATAATGGCTGTTTTACAAACCGGGAGAGCATGGCACTTTACGCGCTGGCGTTGATCCTTGCGTTTGTCATGGAGCTGTATCATTCGAAAAAAAATACGACCCTGCTTTGTTCCGTCAGCGGATTATTTGTCAGTGGTTTCTATTTAGTGGCTTCCGGGAAACGGGGATGCTGCCTGATTGCGTTGGTTGTCATTTGCGCGGGGCTGATCCTTGCGATAAAAAAGCAGGGAAGAAAATGGAAAGTTCTAATTATTTTTGCTTCCATCCTTCTGGCAGCCGGTGTGACAGCTGTGGCTTTTGCCGGCATACAGAAACTGCCTGAAAAGATCGGACATTCGGTTACCTATACCAGAGAGCGGGAAGTAGAGGTGACAGGAGGAGAGATCAGCCGGCGCACCATCTGGACATCTTACGCAAAAGAATGGAACCTGACCGGTCATAAGGATGCCCTGAAGTTTTCCGGGAAAAGACAGGATGCAGCAAACGGAATTTTGCAGTTGGTGTATCGGTATGGTATCTTTATCATGATCCCATATCTGATCCTGCTTTATCAGGTCATTGCAGAGGTCATAAGAAGAAGGGATGGCATGGGTATCTTAATTTTGGCTGTCTATCTGGCGACCCTGCTTTGGTGTAATGTGGAGATCCCATTTACCAACCCCATCTGGCTTTTGTTTTATTTTATGGTGGGAACCCTCTTTGAACAGGAAAAAATTGCGAATGAAAAGGAAATGTAGGTTATGAAAGAAAAATTAAATTTTGAGATCCAAAAACCGGATCTGAATGAGATGAAAGAAAACTGGGTACAGATCAGAAAACCGTTTGTCTGTCTGTTCGTGATCTATCTGCTTGGGATCAGTGCAATCCTGCGTGCAAACTATAATTACAGAGATGATTTTGGACGTGTGTTTGAGGGGTATCACGGATGGTCGAATTTCAGCCGTTACCTGACCGTGATCTTATCCAATTTTATCCATGCAGATACTTATCTGACCGATATTTCACCGTTCCCGCAGATCCTTGCCGCATGTATCATGGCACTGTGCGGCATACTGGTGATCTGTATCCTGACAGGAAAGAAAAAGATCTCGCTCTGGAGCGTGATCGCGGTGATCCCGATGGGACTTTCTCCGTATTTCCTGGAATGTTTCTCTTATAAATACGATGCACCGTATATGGCTCTGGCTGTCGCAGCAGGTATTCTGCCGCTGCTGTTCTGGGAAAAGGGCGTTGTTCCATATGTCATTGCAACACTGATCGGGATGCTTGCGATGTGCACCACCTATCAGGCGGCAGCAGGAATTTATCCGATGCTCGTGATCTTAGTCGCATTCCGTTCCTGGAATTCCGGGAAAAAGATAAAAGAGGTACTCCGTTTTGCAGTGATCTCAGCGGTGTCCTATGTTGTTGGCATCATGGTATTCCGTCTGTTTATCATGACACCGTTTGAAAACAGAAATGCAGTTTCTTCTTCGATGGTAACTTCTGTTGGACAGATCGTCAAAAACTATAAGGAGTATATTTCTTACATTACCTCTGATTTAAAGAGCTGGTGGCTGCTGCTTGCGGCATTGATCGTAGCCGCATTTCTTTTTAAAGCAGTTGTTGATAGTGAGCAGAACAAAGTACTTTCCCTGCTGCTTGCACTTGCAAGTGTGCTGTTATGCGCTCTGGTGGAATTTGGTGTCTATCCGTTACTGACAGCACCTTCCTATCATCCGCGTTCGCTGCTCGGATTTGGAATGTTCCTTGCATTTTTCGGTGTTTCTGCGATCAACGAGCAGAAGACATATCTGGCAAAAGCCATGTGTCTGTGCTTAAGCTATTGCTTCTTTGCTTTTTCCTTTACCTATGGAAATGCACTGGCAGAGCAGCTCCGTTACACCAATTTCAGGATCGAAACCGTCATTGACGGAATGAATGATCTGGAAGTATTCCAGAATGATGAGATGAAAGTCGTGCAGCTGGAAGGAAATATCGGACAGTCTCCGGTGATCGACAACATGCCGCAGAACTATGACATTTTAAACCGTCTGGTACCGGATACTTTCGGTGGTGGATGGAAATGGAGAGAATACTATTTCTATCAGTACTTTGATTTTAAGAATGTCACCGAAGACAGCTCGATCGATCTGAAAGATTATGACCTGCCGGTTTTAAAGGATACGATGTATTACACGATAAAGGGAGAAAATAATTACGTTCTGATCGAATTAAAATAAGCGGAGGTAGAAAAAGCGTGCGTTTACTGGTAGTGGAAGATGAACGGGATCTAAATGACATTCTGGTAAAACGGTTAAAAGAAGAAGGATATAATGTGGAATCCTGTTTCGACGGAGAGACCGCGGCGGAATATCTGCTTGCAGAAGAATACGATGGAGCAATTATGGATGTGATGCTTCCCGGAATAGACGGCTTTGAGGTGCTGCGGAAGATCCGGGCGAAAAGGGTGGAGACACCGGTCCTTTTTCTGACTGCAAAAGATCATACGGAAGATGTGGTAAATGGACTGAATCTCGGTGCAGATGATTACATGTTAAAGCCATTTGTATTTGCAGAGCTGCTGGCGCGCATCCGGGTTATGACACGGAGAAAGCCGGAGATCCCGGACAACGTATACCGCTGCGGGGATCTGACGTTAAATTGCAATACCCATGAGGCGGCGCGTGGTGGGAAACAGATCACATTGTCTGCAAAAGAATTTGCCGTGTTACAGTATCTGATGCGCAATAAAAATATCATTGTGACAAGAGAGCAGATCGCCACAAATATCTGGAATCTGGAATACAGCGGAAATTCGAATGTTGTAGATGTGTATATCCGGTATCTGAGGAAAAAGATCGATGATGAATTTGAAGAGAAGATGATCGTAACGATAAGAGGGATGGGGTATCAGTTAAAATGCGAGGAGTAAAGTCAGTATCCATTCGAAAATATATCACAACAAGTATGTTGGTGTTGGTATTTACGATGATGGTAATAATGCTGATTGTGATTAATATTTTTGCCAATATGGCGATCAAATATGATATACGAAAGACCATGGCAAGGGAACTTCGAAAAAATGGTCAGTATGTGGAATACATGGATGGAAAACTGATCCCTACAGAGCATTTTCAGACACAGGATGAGGGAATGTATTTTCTTATGATAACGGAGCTGGAAGGTGTCTGCCTGGGCACCTATCCGGAAGGATTTGAACTGGACGAGATCAAACCAAGACTGGGACTTTCTCTGATCAAACAGAATCATACATCCTATTATGTATTAGACCGGGTCAATGCCAGACTGACCAAGACATCTGGGCAGACCGTTTTTGAGCGTTGTGTAATACGGAAATCAGATACCGACAGCGAATATCGTACGATCAAACATATGGCGGATTTCAGTATACCGATATTTTTAATTGTGGCTTTGCTGGCAGGCTATTTTATTGCAGAAAAGATATCCGCGCCGATCCGTCAGATGTGTGAAGTGGCAGAAAAAGTCGGAAGAGATGAAAATCTGTCACAGCGTATGGAATATGCGGGGGAATTTCAAGAGATCGCTGTTTTAACGGAAACAAACAACCGCATGTTAGACCGTCTGGAACAGATGTATGAATCACAGAAACGTTTCAATTCCAATGTGGCACATGAACTTCGCACACCGCTTACGGTGCTGTCGGTACAATGTGAGTATGCGAAAGAGCAGTGCGAAAAGCCGGAAGAAATGAAGCAGTCGTTAGAAGTGATCGGCAGGCAGATAAAAAAATGCAGCGGTATCGTAGCACAGCTGCTGCAGTTAAATAAGCTGGAGCAGCATCAGGTGAAGCTGGATATCGAGTATGCCAGTCTGGATGAGATCATCGAATCGGTCTGTGAGGATGAAAAGTTACAATCAGATAGAAACATTGAATTTGGATTGAAGCTGGGCGGCAGTGAAGGAAATATCGATGTCATACTGATCACTTCGGTGATCCAAAATCTCATAAGCAATGCCATAAAGTACAGCAAAGATCCGGTTCTGGTTGAGATTACAACAAAAAAGAAAGCAGATGGGAACTATATCACGGTGCGGGATCATGGATGCGGAATGGCAGCGGAGGAACTGGAAAAGATCTTTGCACCATTTTACCGGATTGAAAGATCAAGAAATTCGGAAGGGTATGGCTTAGGTCTTTCTCTGGTCGAAAAGATCATACAATTACATAAGGGAACGATAAAAGTGGAGAGTGAGCCCGGAGCGGGAAGCTGTTTTACGGTGTATCTTCCATTCTGATGAAAAGGAAAGCGAAAAGCTTTCCTTTTTTAATGTTTTTTTAATCATCGGTTGTTATGATTGGAGCCGAAAACGAAAACACTAGAACTGGAGGAGGTGCGAAGTGAAGGTTTTATACTTACACATCGGAACAGCCAAGACTGGCAGTACAGCCATACAGAAATTTTTGAAACTGAATCAGGAAAAACTGACAGAACAGGGATATTGTTATCCAATGCTATTTGCAGATAAATATAAAGATGAGAATAAAAACGCACAGTTTCTGATCGCAGCAAAGTATGACGGACAGAAAAAGAGAAAGAAGGAAGAAGAACTCCGGTTTCTGGAAGAAGGGATGGATCAGATCAGTGAATGTTTCCGGAACTATGACAATGTGATCCTTTCCGAAGAGCGGATCTGGTGGGCGAGCAGCTATTTGAAACCCGAACTTTTCTCTCTGCTACAGCAGGAGATGAAAAAGAGAAATTTTGTGATCAGGATCGTAGCTTATTTAAGACGTCAGGATTCCTTTATCGAATCACACTGGAATCAGCAGATCAAAGGAGATCGCGTGAGCCGGACCTGTGAACAGCATTATGCGTATCTGGAAGAGGAACGCCCGCTGATGTTAGATTATGCCAGCAAACTGGAAGAAACAGCATCGTATTTCGGCGAAGAAAATATGATCGTGAGAAGATATGAGCCGGGGCAGTTTGAAGGCGGAAACATTTATACCGATTTTGCAAAAGCAGTCGGACTGAAATGGGATGATGAATTTAAAATGCTCGTGCAGACGCCAAATGACAGATTAAAAGGGACAACACACGAGATCAAACGCGTGATCAATGGCATGCAGGAACTGGATCGAAATGAGGTGGAGTTTTTCCGCAATGTCCTGACCACCTGCTCGAAGGAGCGGACAACAAAAGATGCGTATTCGATGTTTTCGGCAGAGGAGAAAAAGGAAATCCTGGATAAATACAGCGAGGGAAATCTTGCCATTGCACAAAAATATATTAAGGACGGAAAACCTCTTTTTGCGGATACGGTATCGGAGCAGCCGAAATGGGATGTCAGTCAGGCAGACATGAAAGAAGATATGATCCGTTTTGTGGCAACTGCCACGGCAGAAGTGCTGCGGGAGAACCAGAAACTGGAGCAGGAAGTGCGGGAGCTGAAGGACAAGCTGAAACATCCGATCCGCACCTGCTGTTATCGGTGGTTTGATGCACCGCGAAAAAAATAACGGATCACGACAGATAGAAATGAGGATGGAATATCATATGGATAAGACAGAAAAAAATCTTACATGGCAGAACCTGGATATCACGAGGGAACTCCGGGAGCAGCGGTTGAAACAGACCGCAGTGACCGTCTGGATGACAGGGCTTTCGGGAGCTGGAAAATCAACGATCGCAAATGAGGTGGAAAAGAGACTTTTTGCAGAGGGAAAACACACGATGCTCTTAGACGGGGATAACGTGCGCATGGGGCTGAATCAAAATCTTGGCTTTGGAGAGGCAGACCGGGTTGAAAACATCAGACGTGTGGCAGAAGTGTCGAAACTCATCAATGATGCGGGGATCATTGTTCTGGCATCTTTTATTTCACCGTTTCATCAGGACAGAAGAAATGCAAAAGAGATCATAGGCGACCGATTTATCGAGGTCTACGTCAGTACACCGCTCGAAGAGTGTGAAAAGAGAGATAAAAAAGGTTTATATAAAAAGGCGAGAGAGGGTGCGCTTTCTGATTTTACCGGGATCTCAAGTCCGTATGAGATCCCACAAAATCCGGATATCGTTGTCGATACCAGTAAACATTCCATCGAGGAAAGTGTGGATCTCGTGTTAAGTGGGATCAAAAAATTTATGGGTGAACGGGATGAAAACATACACTAGATTTTTGGTGTCACTCTTAAAAATTGGCTGTATCGGATTTGGAGGTGGGAGTGCACTGATCCCGGTGATCGAGAAGGAACTGTGTGACAGGCAGCAGCTGGATGAAAAAGAACAGATAGAAAAAGATATCGTTGTGGCGAGTATCACACCGGGTGCACTTCCGATCGAGATCGTGGCATCCGTCGGCAGGAGATGCTTTGGAAATAAGGGAATGGTTTCTGCGGCAATCTTAATGGCACTACCGGGAACCGTGGGAACGATCCTGTTATTGACACTTTTGTCTTCTTTTCAGGAAACGTTACTCCCGGTGATCGAAGTCATATCGGTTGTGACCTCCTTGTGGATTGCTTCTTTACTTATAAGATATATCAGTGCGACAGTAAAACAATGTTATCAGGAAAGCAGAGTGAGAGGGAGAAAAGCCCTCTTTTTGATCGTTGCCGTATTTTCCCTGACAGGAGGAAAAACAGGGCTGATCTCGGAACCGTATCTGGTGCTGATCCTGCTTGGAGTCGTGACGGTACTGTCCGTAGGAGAAATCTATCAGAAGATCAGGCAGAAAAAATGGAACTTGAAAAGGGGAGAAGCAAGGCGGTTTGAAGCGGGTTTATTATGGCTTTGCCTGTTTTTGCTGATCGGTTTTCTGGCAGCTTTGCTGGGACGTGAGACCTTGCTTTTGTATGGAAAAGGTTCGCTGTCTGCCCTGTTGTCATTTGGAGGTGGCGATGCTTATCTTACAATCGCAGACGGGATATTTGTAAAAAGCGATCTGATCACAGAACTACAATATTACTGGTATATTGTACCGGTTGTGAATCTGCTTCCGGGTTCCATTTTGTGCAAGACATTGGCGGGGGTAGGCTATTATGTCGGGTGGAATGTAACGAAAAATGCGGCGACGGGAGTTTTATACGCGTTGATCGCAGCATTTAGCGGGATCGCTGTTTCCTGCGGGATCTTTATGCTGAGTTACCGCCTGTATGATAAATTGCAGAAGTTGCGTGCGTTTCAGATGGTAAACAGATGGATCCGCCCGGTGATCGCAGGGCTGTTGCTGGATGTGACCATTTCACTGCTATTTCAGTGTATGACAATTCTTTTCTGAAATCTTAAGATTTTCTTTTCCCACGAATTTACAGCTTTTATAAAATGTTAATATGTGGTAAGCTAAAGAGTAGAGCAACATAAACGAAGGAGTAGAGAAGGAAAGAGCGGATGAAGAAAAAAATATTGGCATTCCTCATGGCAGCCTGCGTAGCAGCGACCTCTGTCCCGATGGATGGAGCCGTATATGCAGCAGAGGTGCGCATGGAGCAGGAGGCAGAGAGCACAGAACAGGAAACAGAGACTGTCGTTACAACTGGGGAGACAGCGGAGAAAACAGAGGATTCAGAGACAACAGAAACTTCTGAGAATACAGAAGTAACAGAAACAGAGACAGCAGATGTTACCGAGAGTACAGAAGCTGCTGAGACAACCGAAGCAACTGAGACGACAGAAGCTACGGAGAGCACCGAAGTAACTGAGGCAACAGAAACGACGGAGAGTACCGAAACAGAAGTTACTGAGGACACAGAAAGTACCGAGAGCACAGAAGAGTCCGTATCTCTTCCGTTAAATTATATCCTGCTCGGTGCAGCAGAAGTGGATGTCCCAGGAACACAGCAGATCGTAGCAAGCATCGGAGAGGAAGATACAGAAGTTTCAAATGTTGTGCTGACCTATCAGAACCAGACAACCGGTGAGAGTTATCAGACTAAGGCAGCCGATGCTGTGGATGATCTGAAACTTTTTACCATAACATTTACCGGAGAAGAGCAGAAGGGAACTTATGCACTGACCGGGATTACCTATGAGACAAAAGAGGGAAAGGGAGAGATCAGCCTTGCCGGTCTTGACATGTCCGTTGTATTTGGTGTCGGAGAGTCTGTGGAGACGAATCCGGATCAGCTGATCAGCGAGGAAGACCCGTCTCTTTCGGCAGATGATCTTGACATCGATGTGATCACCATGGATGAAAAGGGAAATGTTTTATCGGAAAATGTTTCGGAAGACGGACTTTCCCTGGCACAGGATTTAAAACTCTCAAGCGGTGGAAAAAAAGTCATCGTTTTAGACCCGGGACATGATGATACACATACCGGAGCACATCAGAATGGTGCCGCAGAGGAGACACTGGTATTACAGATCGCGCAGTACTGCAAAGAGGAACTTGAAACCTACGCAGGTGTGACGGTGTATATGACAAGATCTTCCGGTTCCTGTCCAAACGGGGGCAGCAGTGTGACATCCGGTACCTGCAATGAAAAGAGAGTTGCCTATGCACAGAGCGTTGGTGCGGATGCTTATATCAGTTTTCATTTAAATTCCAATGTCAGCAGTTCACCAAATGGAGTAGGCGTTTATTATCCAAACAGCAATTACAATGCTACGGTTGGCCAGGTCGGACAGGGCATTGCACAGAAGATCTATGAAAAGCTGCGTGCATTAGGATTAAGTGCATGGGGAACCGGTACGATGATCTGGAATGCAAGCGAGGATAAATATGATGATGGTTCTGCGGCGGATTATCTGGGTGTGATCCGTAACTGCAAGAAAGTTGGTATTCCGGCAGTTCTGATCGAGCATGCTTTTATCAGTTCAAACAGTGATTACAGCAATTTCTTAAGTTCCGCAGATAAATTAAAAGCACTCGGTGTTGCAGATGCAACCGCAGTGGCAGAGTATTATGGATTGCAGAAAGGTGGAAACCTTGCGATCAGCTATGTCCAGTCACTTCCGGGCGGAAAGTTAAAAGTCGGCTGGGAAGCACTGGATAATGTTTCCTATTATCAGGTATGGAGAAGTACCAAAAAGGACAGCGGTTACAAGAAACAGGCAGAGGTAACTGGAACCGAGTATACCGACAGCGGTGTGAAGATTGGAAAAACTTATTATTATAAACTGATCGCGATCATGTCAAATGGGCAGCAGGGACAGACCTCGGATGCAATGACCGGTTTTGCGCTGGATCAGACAACGATTTCCTATGCGAAATCCTATGCAAGCAAAAAGATAGAAGTTGCATGGGAGAGCGTACCGGGTTCCGAAGGATATCTGGTATATCGTTCCGAGAACGGAAGTGACTTCACACAGGTTGCAAAGATCACCTCTGGTGGAACGTTAAGCTATATCGATAAAGTAAAGAAAGACAACAAATCATATACCTATAGAGTACAGGCATACAACACAAGCGGCAAAATGCAGGGAACCGGAGAATTTTCCGATACAAAAACGGCAAAATCAGTAGCAACGACAACAATCACCGATTTTGCAACGGTAAATGCGACCAGTCTGTCTGTTTCCTGGAAAAAGGTGGGCGGTGCCAGCGGTTATGAGATTTACCGCAGTACAGGCAAGAACGGGAAATATAAAAAGATCGCTACGGTAAAATCCGGCAAGACCACTACATACACGGATAAAAAAGTCAAATTTGGTGTTCCATATTATTATAAAATCCAGACCTTAAATCAGAGTGACGGCGTAACCGGATACAGTGGTTATTCCGCGGTAAAAAGTGGAAAGACTACACTTACTACCAAGATCACTTCGGTGGTTTCCAAAGATTCCAATACGTTGGAGATCAAATGGAACAAGATCCCGGAAGCATATGGCTACCGTGTCTTAAGAAGTACCAGCAAAAATGGTACTTACAATGAGGTAAAAACCATTAAAAAGCCTGGTACTGTGAAATATCAGGATAAAAAGGCAGAAGCTGGAAAAACTTATTATTACAAGATTGAGATTTTAGTAAAATCAGGAAATAAAATTCTTGAAAACGGCGTATCAAAAGCAGCATCCGGCAAGACCATAAAGCAGGTTTCCGTGACTTCGGTTACTGCAAATGGAACGACCATGCGTTTAAAATGGAAGAAAATAGCAGATGCCGATGGTTACCAGATCTTCAGAAGTACGAAACGAAATGGTACTTATGAGCAGATTGGAACCGTAACCGGTGCGAAAAAGACGAAGTACGAAGATAAGACCGTAAGTAATGGCAAGACTTATTACTATAAAGTAAGAGCTTATCATAAGAAGAAAAAGCTGACCGAAACCGGGTCATTCAGTAAGATCCAGAAGACCTATACGTTAAAGAAAGTCGTTATCACCTCCGCAGCAGCAAATGGACAGAAAGTGGAGCTCGCATGGGAAAAGGCAGCGAAGGGAACCGGATATTCCATCTACCGCAGTGAGAACAAGGACGGTAAATTCGAACAGATCGGCACGACCTCTTCTTTGAAAAAAGTAAAATATACGGATTCCAATGTAGAGTTTGGTAAGGTATACTATTACAAAGTGGCTGTCAACTATTCCATGAATGGAAAAGACGAGAGTGTTGGCGGTTACAGTGATGTTGCAATGGTTCCATTGATGGATGGCGGACATATGGTCATGGGAACCAGTGCGGTAACCGTAGATCAGATGGTGGCATATTACAATGCAAGATATACCTTCCCATCCGATACTTACAAAGACAAAGGTGCGGAGACACCGGAGGCATTCTTTACAATTGTAAAAGAAGAAGCGGATGCCGAAGGAGTAAGAGCTGACCTTTTGTTTGCACAGGTAATCTTAGAGACCGGTGGTTTACAGTTTGGCGGAGATGTAGCTGCATCCCAGTGTAATTTCGGTGGTCTGGGAGCGGTAGGTGGTGGTGCCGCAGGAGAGACCTTTGCCGATGTAAGAACCGGTTTAAGAGCACAGGTACAGCATCTGAAAGCATATGCGAGCACAGACGCGCTGGTCAATCCATGTGTGGATTCCAGATTCAACTATGTGACAAGAGGCTGTGCACCGTATATCGAGTGGCTTGCCATTCCGAAAAACCCATATGGAAAGGGCTGGGCAGCCGACCCGGATTATGGTACGAAGCTGTTGCAGATCATAGAAAGTCTGTAATATTTAAAGGAAAAGATGTATGAAACAAATTATTAAGGATAAACAGTTATTTATCCGACGGATATTTTTGATGTGCTATGACATGCTTGCAGTGTTTGCTGCAAGCATGTTAGCACTGCTTTTAAGGTTTGATTTCCATATGGAAAACATACCGGATGAATATATCAATGAGGTATGGAAAGCGTTGCCGTACATGTTAGTTATCATGTTGGCAGTATTCTGGTCTCTGCGCTTATATTCAAGCCTGTGGAGTTATGCAGGAGCCCTGGAAATGATGTATGTGGTATCAGCCTGTGTGATCGATACCCTGCTTTCAGCGGCCGTTATCCTGGTTCGAAACTGGGGCGATATGTATCCGGTTCCAAGAAGTTTTTATATTTTATATGGACTGTTTTTGCTGATCCTTATTATGGGATGCCGGTATTCTTACCGAGCGATACGTGCGATCCGCACGATGCGCAGAAATGGCGTATATCAGAGAAATGTCCTGATCATCGGGGCAGGAGATGCCGGAAATCAGCTGATCAAAGAGATCAAAAACAGCCGTTTTGTAAAAAAGAGAGTGGTCGGTGTCATTGATGATGATGCGGCCAAGGTTGGAAATTATATTCATGGTACCAAGGTGGTCGGGGATCGCAATGCAATCCTTGAAAAGGCACAGGAACTGCATGTCCATGAGATCATTGTGGCAATGCCTTCGGCATCTCCGAAACAGATGAAAGAGATCCTTGATATCTGTAAAGAAACCGGATGCGAGTTAAAGCGTCTGCCAGGTATCTATCAGCTGGTCAATGGAGAAGTCAGCATCAGCAAGTTAAAGGATGTCGATGTCAATGACTTACTGGGAAGAGAACCGATCGCAGTCGATTTAGAGTCGATCATGGGCTATGTATCCGGAAAGACCATCATGGTAACCGGAGGTGGCGGTTCCATCGGAAGTGAGCTCTGCAGACAGATTGCGGGACATCATCCGAAACAACTCATTATTGTGGATATTTACGAAAACACAACATATGATATCCAAAACGAATTAAAAGCGAAATTCCCGGATCTGGATCTGGTAGTCCTGATCGCATCTGTGCGGAATACGAACCGTATGAACTATATTTTTGAAACGTATCAACCGGAGATCATCTACCATGCAGCAGCCCATAAGCATGTGCCACTGATGGAGGACAGTCCGAATGAGGCAATCAAGAATAACGTGCTTGGTACCTGGAAGATCGTTCAGGCGGCAGACCGCTATCATGTGAAACGTTTTGTTATGATCTCCACAGACAAGGCAGTAAATCCGACCAACATTATGGGCGCAAGCAAACGGATCTGTGAGATGATCATCCAGACCTATAACAGAAGGTCAAAGACAGAATATGTTGCAGTGCGTTTTGGAAATGTACTGGGAAGTAACGGCAGTGTCATACCGTTATTTAAAAAACAGATCGAGCGTGGAGGTCCGGTCACGGTAACGCATCCGGACATCGTGCGATATTTTATGACGATACCGGAGGCAGTGTCTTTAGTCTTACAGGCAGGAGCCTATGCAAAGGGCGGAGAGATCTTTGTGTTAGATATGGGAGAGCCGGTCCGGATCTTGGATCTGGCAAAGAACTTAATCCTGCTCTCCGGGCACAAGCCGGATGAGGATATCCCGATCGTCTTTACCGGACTCCGTCCCGGTGAAAAATTATACGAAGAGATGTTAATGGAGGAAGAAGGGCTGCAGGAGACGGCAAATAATCTGATCCATATCGGGAAACCGATTGAAATGGATGAGGAACGTTTCTTAGAACAGCTTCAGGAATTAAAAGAATATGTGGTGACAGAACCGGAAGATATCAGAGAGTGGGTCAAGAGGATCGTACCGACCTATCATCCGGAAAATGGAGCTAAGGCATAAGTTAGGAGAAAAAGATGGGTAGTTATCGATATATCAAACGGGGAATCGATATTCTTTTAAGCGGGCTGGCGGTAATCATTTTATCGCCGGCATTACTTGTTTTATGCGCTGCTATTAAAATCGATTCCAGAGGGCCGATTTTATTCAAACAAAAGAGGATAGGCATCCACAAAACTTATTTCTGGATCTATAAATTCCGCACCATGCGTACCGACACACCAAAAGATATGCCAACCCACCTGCTCGCAAATCCGGAGCAGTACATCACAAAGGTTGGTAAATTCCTGCGGAAAACAAGCTTAGATGAGCTGCCGCAGATTTTTAATATCTTAAAGGGTGATATGAGTATCGTGGGCCCGCGTCCAGCCTTATGGAATCAGGATGACCTGATCGCGGAACGCGACAAATACGGTGCCAACGACGTGATGCCGGGACTGACCGGATGGGCGCAGATCAACGGACGGGATGAACTTGAGATCCCGGTAAAGGCAGCATTTGACGGAGAGTATGTTAAGAAATTCGGTTTTGCCATGGATGTCAGATGCTTCTTTGGAACATTTCTGAGTGTCCTGCGCGGAGACGGAGTTGTTGAGGGCGGAACAGGGAGTATGGAGAAAGGAAAGTCTGACTGTGAAAATAAATAAGTTAAAAATGAAAAATTTTATGCTGTTTGATGAGGCAGATATTGATTGGTCAAAAAATATCAATATAATATGTGGGGAAAACAGTACAGGGAAAACGACAGTTTTAAAATTAATGTATTCCCTTATAAAACCGATCAGTAAAACAGGGAAGAGGCAGTTGACAAAGGAAAGTGCGGAGCAGATATTTGTTGAAAAATTGCAGGGGGTCTTTCGACCGGACGAAATGAAGATAGGACGCCTGGTAAGCAGAAAACAGGGAAGCAATCGCACAGATTTTGAAATTGAACTGGAACGGGAGCAAAGAGTGTCAATGGGATTTGGTAACCGACAGGAGAATCATGCAGATTTAGCCATGAGGTTATCAGATACAGATAAAAAATTTGATGTTGTTTATATTCCTACGAAAGAGATGATTTCCACAACAGAACACTTTGCTTCTTTATATGAAGAGTATCATATCGATTTTGAAGAAATGTATTATGATCTTGCAAAATTGTTGGATAAACCATTGACGAGAGGGGCAAATACAACAGAACAAAATACCATTTTAAATAGTTTTGAGTCGATTATGAAGGGGCAGATAGTACAAAGAGACGGTAAGTTTTATCTTCGGGTAAAGGGCGAAGGCGAATTTGAAATGGGATTGCTGTCGGATGGATATCGCAAATTGTCCATGCTTTTATATTTAACACTTTCAGGCAGCCTGAAAAAGGATACTATACTGTTTTGGGATGAACCCGAAACAAATATGAACCCCAAGATGATCCGACCGATCGTGCAGGCATTGATCGAACTGGCGAAAATGGGAGTACAGGTATTTGTTACAACACATGATTATTTTGTACAACAGGAATTTAATTTTTTAGCTGAATATCCGGAAAATAATAAAGAAAAACTGGATATCCGTTTTATGTCTTTATATCGGGATGAAACGACAAAAGAATTAAAATATGAGATGGAAAAGTCGCTGGCAGATTTAGAACATAATGCGGTCATGGAAGAGTTTGATGCGTTGTATGACAGAGAACAGAGGATAATCTATGGTAATTGAGGAAAGCGGTCTGAAATTTGAATTTCCCCTGGAAAGTATAGCAGTAAAGTTTGATGATACCGATCTTTACCGAAAAAGGTTTAATGCCTTTACAGATTCTAAGGGTGTTGATTTTATCTCAGATACAAAAGAACTTTTGGTGCTTACGGAGATAAAAAACTGTAAGGGCGATGAGACCAATAACATGTGGAGAATATTTCCAGATAATAAAAAGAGTGCGATGATACCGGCAGGAAGAGAAAGTCTGGATATAGAAGTAACTCAAAAAGTTGCAATGACTTTGGCTGCGTTAGCCGGGGTAAAAACATTTGGAAGTGGCAGGAAAGATACGACAGAATTATTGAAATTTGCGGAAGAAGTATTTTCAGATACTTATAGTAAAAAGGTGTTTGAACTAATCAAGTAATTAAAATAGAGTTGAAATGTATATCGGGAAAAGAGAAAAAGTATGAAACGGATCTTAATTACGGGAGCAAACAGTTATATCGGTACCTCGGTAGAGCGGTATCTTCTGGAATACAATGCAAAAATGGGGCGTGAGCTGTATCACATTGATACTCTATCCCTTAGAAATCCGGCATGGGAGCAGTATGATTTTTCGTCGTATGATACGATCTTCCATGTGGCGGGGATCGCACATGCAGACATCGGGCATGTATCCGGGGAGACAAAGAAGCAGTATTATGAGGTCAACTGCGATCTTGCAGTAAAGACGGCAGAAAAGGCAAAAAGAGAGGGCGTGCCACAGTTTGTCTATATGAGCAGTGTCATCGTATATGGAGAGAGTGCCCCGGTCGGAGGCAGAAAACATATTACAGCGGAGACGAAACCTGCACCGGCAAACTTTTACGGAGACAGCAAGTGGCAGGCAGAGCAGCAGCTTCGTACCATAGAAAGCGGACAGTTTGCAGTTGCAGTGCTCCGTCCGCCGATGATCTATGGCAGAAACAGCAGGGGTAATTTTAAGATGTTACTCTCACTTGCACAGAAAACACCGGTATTTCCAAACATCTCAAACGAGAGAAGCATGTTATACATAGAAAATCTTGCCGAATTTGTAAGATTGTTGATCGACAGCCAAAAGGGCGGACTGTTTTTCCCACAGAATGCAGAGTATGTCACAACAGCACAGATGGTAAAAGCGATCGGTGAGGCAGACGGCAAAAACATCGCGCTGCTTGGAATGCTAAATCCCTTTGTCCGGCTTGCAGCAAAAATGCCGGGAAAGATCGGTGGCATGGCAAATAAGGCATTTGGAACATTGACCATCGATCAGTCTTTAAGTGTGCGCGAGATAGACGGGTATCAGAATTATAATCTAGTGGAGAGTGTGAAAAAGAGTGTTGGGTAAAGTTTTAATGGTTGCTTCGGTAGCATCGATGATACAGCAGTTTAATATGAGAAATATCAAGATCCTGCAACAGCTTGGATATGAGGTAGAGGTGGCATGTAATTTTGAAAACGGAAGTACCTGCTCCGAAAAGCAGATCGCACTATTAAAGCAGCAATTAGAAGAACAAGGTGTAGAGTGGCATCAGATTGACTTTGCGAGAAATGTATTTAAAGTCGGAGAGAACGGCAGAGCATATCGGCAGTTAAAAGAGCTGTTTCAGGAAAAACGATATCAATTTGTGCATTGCCACAGTCCGATCGGTGGAGTGCTGGGACGTCTGGCAGCTCATAAGTATAAGACACGTGTGATCTACACGGCACATGGCTTTCATTTTTTTAAAGGAGCACCGAAAAAGAACTGGCTGTTATTTTATCCAGTGGAGTGGCTGCTCAGTTTCTGGACAGATCTTCTGATAACGATCAACAGAGAAGATTATGCCAGAGCGAAGAAACACATGCATGCCGCACAGACCATCTACGTGCCTGGCGTTGGGATCCATCTGGAAGATTTTAAGGTTCTGGCAGATGACAATAAAGAAAGAAGAGCAGAAAAACGGAAAGAACTTGGTATTCCGGAAAAAACATTTATGATCGTGCATGTAGCAGAATTTACGGCAAACAAGAATCAGAAAACAGTGATTTCTGCAATAGAAAAACTGGATGGGCAGGATGTCTGCTATGTGATGTGCGGGATCGGAGATAAGAAACGAGAGCTGGAAGAGCAGGTAAAAGCGGCAAATATGGAAAAAAAGATCCGTTTTTTAGGTTTCCGACGGGATATAGATGAGATTTTGAAAGCGTCAGACTGCTTTGTATTATCTTCCTACCGGGAGGGACTTTCGGTTGCTTTGATGGAAGCAATGGCAAAAGGTCTGCCAATCGTTTGCGGAAAGATCCGCGGAAATGTGGATTTAGTACAGAATGGAGTTGGAGGTTTTCTTGTAAATCCGGGGAATGCAGACGAATATGCAGGGGCATTTGAAAAACTGATTGAAATGAAACAGAATGATCCAGAGACATTTTTAGAGATGGGAGAAACAAATAAAAAGACAATGGAACAGTTCTCCTGCGATAAAGTGGATGAAAAAATGAGAGAAGTGTATCAGAGAGCAGAAACGATGGCATAAGGGGAATACAATGATCAGTGTGATAATACCAGTATATAATGGAGAAAAGACAATAGAACAGGCATTGGATTCGGTTATGGATCAATCGTGCTTTGAACTGATCGGGGAAATCATCATAATCGATGATGGATCTACAGATGGTACAGTAAAAGTGGTGGACCGATATAAAAATGAAGTCTGTTCCCAGGATAAGGCACAGAAAATAAAGCTGTTACGGCAGACGAATGCAGGACCGGCGGCAGCGCGGAATTATGGAATGAGAGAAGCAAAAGAGGCATACATTGCATTTCTTGATGCGGATGATAGCTGGGTGCCATATAAGATCGAACATCAGGTAAGAATATTAGAGGAACATCCGCAAATTGATCTTTTATGTGGTGGAATGCAGGATGGGGCATTGCGCATATTGCTTCGAAAACATAGGGAATTATACGGCTTGTCATTAAAAGAATACTGTATAAAAAGTGTTATTTTTACTTCAACTGTTGTGATCAGAAAAGAACGGTTAGAAGAGACAGGGTATTTTGATGAGACAATGAAATACTGTGAAGATATGAACCTGTATCAGCGTTTTTTTTCTTGGGGGCAGGTATACTATATGCCGGAGAAACTGGTTTCATACGGCATTGGGAGAGAATATTATGGACAGAGCGGTCTGTCATCCCATTTGAAAGAAATGAATGAGGGAAGAAAGCAAAATTTTAAGATCCTTAGAAAAGAGCATAAAATTTCATTTGGATTCTATATGGCAATGATGCTGTTCAGTGAAGTTAAGCTTTTGAGGCGTAAAAGAATAGTAGGCAATATAGCACAAATCCAATGACAACTATTGGATTCTAAAGTAAGATATGTTATAATATGATGGCTTAATACGGACAAATATAAGAAGAAAGAGGAATTAAAGTAAGTAATGAATAAAATGAAAACAAGATGTCAGGTGTTGTATAATTATAGGCATTTGATCAAGCAGTTGGTAACAAAGGATATAAAGCTAAAATATAGAAGAAGTTTTTTGGGCTATGTATGGAGTGTATTAAATCCATTAATGGTTATGGTTGTCATGTACCTTGTGTTTTCCCGGATGTTCCGGTTTGACATTGATAATTATTCTGCATATCTTATCATTGGACAGACATTGTTTACCTTTATGACAGAGGCTACAAATCAGGCGATTTTTTCAATCACTGGAAATGGACCATTGCTGAAAAAGGTATATGTACCTAAGTATGTATTTACTTTATCTAAGGTAACAAGTTCTTTGGTCAATTTAGTATTTTCTCTTGGAGCAATGATTATTGTATTTATAATAACAAAAGTGCAGTTTTCATGGGCCATGTTATTTTTCCCTGTAGTATTAGCTGAAGTATATATTTTTAGTTTGGGGTTAGGATTATTTTTGGCAGAGGCAGCAGTATTTTTCAGAGATATACAGTATATTTACAATGTACTGACGACGGCATGGATGTATATGACACCTATCTTTTATCCAATGGAGCAGTTACCGGAGATAATGCAGAAAGTAATTAAAATTTTTAATCCTATGTATCAGTATATTAATCAATTTCGTACGATAGCACTTTATCAGACATTGCCACATGTTCAGGATGTTGTGTATGGGTTTGCAGTTGCATTTATCTTTTTAGTCATTGGATCATGGGCATTTATCAAAAAACAGGACGATTTTATTTTGTATATTTAGGAGAACAAAAAAATGGACAATAACAATATTGTTATCGATGTGACAGATGCTACTGTACGTTTTAACCGGGCATCTCAACAGGTTAATAATTTAAAAGAGTATGTAATAAAGATGTTGAAAAAGGAATTGATGTTTCAGGAATTTCTCGCATTACAGGATGTAAATCTTCAGGTTCGAAAGGGAGAAGCATGGGGAATTGTAGGAACAAATGGTTCGGGTAAATCTACATTATTAAAATTGATTTGTGGTATTTTAAAACCATATAAGGGAAATGTAAATATTTCCGGAACAATAGCACCGCTGATTGAGTTGGGAGCAGGATTTGATGGGGAATTAAATGCGAGGGAAAATGTCCTGTTGAATGGAACACTGCTTGGATATTCGGAAAACTTTATGAAAGAACATTTTGAAGAAATTATTGATTTTGCGGAATTATGGGATTTCCTGGATATGCCAATTAAAAATTATTCTTCCGGTATGTCAGCACGACTTGGATTTGCGGTAGCAACTATGGTTCAGCCGGATATTTTGATCTGCGATGAGGTATTATCCGTTGGAGACTATAAGTTTCAGGAAAAATGTGAGGCACGTATGAAACATATGTTGGAAACAGGCACAACATTATTGTATGTGTCCCATTCAATAGATTCGGTTGAGAAGATATGTGATCACGCATTATGGTTGAGCAATGGTAGAGTTAGAATGAGCGGGAAGGCAAAGGATGTTTGTGCAACATATATGAGTTGCTGATAGATGGAGAACAGGTATGACTGATATAAAATTATTTGTAACCCATACGCCGAACCGCAATACAATGCGGATCGAGAACCCTTTGATGTTTAATGTAATAGCGGGGAGTGATTTTTTAACTCAGCCGGTACAGGAAGGGGTATTGTTGGATAATGAGGGGGACAATATTTCATTTAAAAATAAATCGTATTGTGAATTGACAACGCAATACTGGGTATGGAAGAATCAATCTGCAGATTATTACGGCTTTTGCCATTATCGCAGATATTTCTCTTTTTCAAAGAATAAACTGCAGGAAGCAGATTGTGGTTGCCTGATATATCCGGTTTTGAGTGAAAGAGTAAAACAGGAATTGTGTATGGATGAAAAATCCATGAGACACAAAATTGAACAATATGATTTCTTAATTGCAAAGGGAATTCCGGTAAATGCATTGCAGGCGAAATCGGTATATCAGCATTACCAGAATGCATCGGAACTTCATATAGAAGATTTGGAGCTTTTCTTATCAATTATTCATGAAAAGTATCCCGAACTGAATGATGTGGCTGAAACGTATGTGCATGGGAAGGTATTTTACCCATGCAATATGTTTATTATGAAAAAAGAATTATTTTTTCAATATTCAGAGATGTTATTTGATATATTGGGAGAATTTGAGAAAAGATGCAATATGAGCAGGTATTCCAGAGAGGGTGTACGTACACCAGGACATCTCGGGGAACGCATGACAGGTATCTTTTTTGAGTATTTAAAACAAAAAGGAGGATATCGTCTGGGTGAACTTCAAATGGCACAGATTGAACAAACCGAGAGTGGTGCGGAAATCAATGTGGTAAATGAAGAAGAAATACCAGTAGTGCTTGCAGCAAATCAGGCATATGTTCCGATCCTATATACATGTTTACAGTCAATAGCAGATACCATTTCTGAAATTAGAAATTATAGGATATATATTTTTCATACGGATATTGAGTCTGAAAGTCAAAATGAAATAAGAAAATTACAGAAAAATAATTTTTCTGTAATATTTGTGAACGTTACAAGCCGGGTGGCAGGATATCAGCTGAAGGCAAAAGAACACATCTCTACAGAGACATATTATCGATTTTTAATCCTTGATATTTTAAAGAGGTACCCTAAAGTGGTATACTTGGATTGCGATATGATCATCCGGCATGATATAGCAAATCTATATGATACAGAATTAGGGGATAATATGATCGCGGCATCTATCGACCCTGATTTTGTGGGACAGTGCAATGGAGCAAATACAGATACATTGGAATATTGCAAAAATATTTTGAGGTTAAAGGATCCACTTACTTATTTTCAGGCTGGAGTATTGGTATTTCATGTGGAGAAAATGATAGAGCAGCTGAGTGTTCCCCAGTTATTTGAGATGTCAGATACTGGAATTTATAAATATTCCGATCAGGATATTTTAAATATTGTATGTGAAGGAAGGGTTACTTATCTGGACATGCAATGGAACGTTCTGACAGACTGCAATAAGTATCGTTGGCAGCATGTTATTAAGTCAGCACCTTTTTATGTTATGGATGCTTATGAGAACGCCAGAAAAAATCCATATATCATTCATTATGCAGGTGCGGCGAAACCATGGAAAAATCCAAAGGATGATTTTGCAAAAGAATTCTGGAAAGCAGCACGAAAAACGCCATATTATGAAGAGTTACTTTATGATATGTGTGGACAGGAAAAAGAAAGACATAATCCGGGAAAAGCGGTAGTCAATGTAATGCGTATAACAGCAAAGAAAATACTGCCGCAAGGAAGCTGGATAAGGCGAACTGTTGGAAACTTATACTGGAAATTAAAATAAATTTAGGAGAAGTGAAACGTTATGAAGTATGATTATCTTATTGTTGGAAGCGGACTTTATGGTGCGGTTTTTGCTTACGAGATGAAAAAAAGAGGGAAAAAATGTCTTGTGATTGATAAGAGAAGCCATATAGGTGGAAACATCTATTGTGAAAAAATAGATGGTATCAACGTCCATAAGTATGGGGCACATATTTTCCATACATCCAATAAAGAAGTATGGGAATATATTAATCAGTTTGCGGAGTTTAACAATTATATTAATTCTCCAATTGCCAGATATAAAGATGAATTATATAATCTTCCGTTTAATATGAATACCTTCAGTAAAATGTGGGGGATCGTTACACCGCAGGAAGCAAAAGATATTATTCAGTCGCAGATTGCAGATCTGAATATTACAGAACCGGAAAACCTGGAAGAGCAGGCATTATCTCTGGTAGGACGTGATGTTTATGAAAAACTGATCAAGGGATATACAGAGAAACAATGGGGAAGGGATTGTAAAGAATTGCCTTCATTCATTATCAAACGTCTTCCGTTACGATTTACCTATGATAATAATTATTTTAATGACCGCTATCAGGGGATTCCAATCGGTGGATATACGGGTATCATTGAGAAAATGTTAGAAGGAACAGAAGTCCTGCTTGATACCGACTATAGAGAATTTACAACGAAAAATGGTGTGGTTGCAGATAAGATTCTCTATACGGGAATGATTGATGAATATTATGATTACAAACTTGGCGTTTTGGAGTATCGTTCCGTGAGATTTGAGCAGGAACGTTATGAGATGGAAAATTATCAGGGAAATGCGGTTGTAAACTATACGGACAGAGAGATTCCATATACAAGGATCATTGAGCACAAACACTTTGAGTATGGAAAACAGCCTGTTACTATTATTTCGAAAGAGTATTCCAGTGAATGGCATAAAGGCGATGAACCTTATTATCCGGTAAATAATGAGAAAAATAATGCTCTTTATGAAAAATATCGTCAGCTTGCTGAAAATGAGAAAAATATTATTTTTGGTGGAAGACTTGGAAACTACAAGTATTATGATATGGACAAGGTGATTGAGGCTGCATTAAAGAAAATTGAGGAGTTGGAATAAAAACATGAGTGATATTAAAATTTTTGTGACACATACCCCGAATCGAGATACAATGCGAGTAAATAATCCATTGTTTTATAATGTGATTGCAGGAAGCGACTTTCAGACAAAAGAGGTGGCAGAGGGAGTATATCAGGATAATCAAGGAGAAAATATCTCATCTCTGAACAAATCATATTGTGAGTTAACAACCCAGTACTGGGCTTGGAAGAATATGCAGGCAGATTATTATGGATTCTGCCATTACCGCCGTTTTTTCTCTTTCAGTGAAAAAGAAATTAAAGAGACATCCTGGGGGACAATCGAATACGATTATCTTGATCAAAAAGCAATGGATGAGCTGGCATTGAATGAAAAAGAGATGCAGGATTATATTGAAAAATATGATTTCCTGATTGCCAAGGGTGTACCGACCTCTGATATGAATGCGAAGAGTGTATATGATCATTATAAGAAAGCACCGGAGTTACATATTGAGGATGTGGAACTGTTTTTGCAGATTATTGATGAAAAATATCCATATCTGAGTGAGACAGCAAAGGAGCTGTTTGAGGGTCAGACATTTTATCCATGTAATATGTTTATTGCAAAAAAGGATTTATTTGAGGACTATTCAAAAATTCTTTTTGATGTACTGGGCGAGTTTGAAAAGAGAGCAGATATGAGTGAGTATTCCAGAGAGGGATACCGCACAACTGGTCATTTGGGAGAACGAATGACTGGTATCTATTATATGTATTTGAAAAAACAGGGCAAGTATCGTCTGGGAGAATTACAGATCGCGTTGATCCACCATGCGGATGCTGAAACAGAAATTACACATGCAACAGAGAAAAATATGGTACCGGTAGTGCTTGCAGCAAATCAGAAATATGTACCTATTTTATATACCTGTGCACAATCAATCGTGGAACATACAAGCCCGGAACGTAAATACGAAATTTACGTATTCCATACAGACATCAATGCGGATAGCCAGAAAATGTTTACAGAGAGATTAAACAGAGAAAACGTGAAATTTACCTTTGTGAATGTAAGCAGCAGGGTGGCTGGCTATGTTTTGCAGGCAAAGCAGCATATTACAACAGAAACATTTTATCGTTTCCTGATCCTTGATATTTTGAAAGTATATCCTAAGGTTGTGTATCTTGATTGTGATATGATTATTTGTCATGATGTAGCGGAACTTTATGATACAGACATGGGAAATAATGTGATTGCAGCAACATTAGACCCTGATTTTGCAGGACAGTGCAATATGAAAACGTCTGATATGAGACAATATTGTAAAAATACGTTAGGTCTGGATAATCCATTTTCCTATTTTCAGGCGGGGGTTCTGGTTTTTAATGTGCAGGAATTAAACAAAATAATTACAGTACAAAAATTGTTGGAAATGTCTGATACAGGAATTTACCGTTTTTCGGATCAGGATATTTTGAATGTTGTCTGCAAAGACAGGGTGACTTATCTGGATATGAAATGGAATATGATCTTTGACTGTGATCATTTCCGCTGGCAGAAAGTGATTAAATATGCACCGTATTATATTTTGGATGAATATGAGAATGCGAGAAAAAATCCATATATCATTCATTATGCGGGATTTTTGAAACCATGGATGAAACCGGAGGAGGATTTTGGTTATGTATTTTGGGAAATGGCAAGAAAAACACCGTATTATGAGCAGATTTTAAGCGGAATGCAGCATCAGGGTGGACAGAATATAAATGTGGATACCGTAATTGAAGCAAGGGCATTCAAAAGGATAAGAAGGTTATTGATGAAAATATTTCCACAGGGAAGTGGAATAAGAAAAATACTAGGGAAAACATATTGGAAATTATTTGGTTAGAGGTGGCTGATGAAGAGGAACATCTTGGTACTTGGCGGTAATGGGTTTATTGGGAAAAACTTGGTAAACTTATTAGTAAAAAAAGGTGAGCATGTAATTAGTTTTGATTTGCATAAACCAGAGATGGAAAATGCAGGTGTAGAATACATAGAGGGCAATTTTTTTGAAGATAGAACTCTTGGAATGTTAGTTGAAAATGCAGATGTTATATATCACTGTATCTGTACAATAAATCCGGGAAATTCAGAAAAAAAATATCTTCAAGCATATGAAAAAGACTTTATACAGACTGTTAAGTTGGTGGAGCTAGTAAAAAATAAGGGAAACCAGATGATTTTCTTATCATCTGGTGGAACGGTGTATGGCAGACAGGAGATAGTACCGATCCGAGAAGAGGCGATACTTGCTCCTATCAATCATTATGGGAATCTTAAGGTATGTATAGAAAATACAATTCGTATTTTTAACAGGTTAGATGGAACACACATTAAAATTGCAAGGGTTGCAAATCCATATGGTCCAGGACAGGATTATGGGAAGGGTGTAGGTTTTATTGATGCTGTATTAAAAAATGGCTTACAAAAACAAACTGTTAAAGTGTGGGGTGATGGTAAGGTTATAAGAGATTATGTGTATATTGATGATGTATGCGAGATGCTATATATCTTGGCAGATTATTCAGGAGAAGTAGAAACGTTTAATATTGGAACTGGGGAAGGAAAATCCCAGAATGATATTATTAAGATAGCCAAGAAATGGTTTCCAGATTTAAAAGTGGAATATTTGGAAGCTAGGGGTGTTGATGTACCACAAAATGTATTGAGCAATAAAAAAATAATGGGAATATATGATAAGAACTTAAAAAGTTTGGAATCTGGAATGGAAAATTATTATAACTATTTAATATGTAATACAGGTAAAGCGGGGAAAGTTGAATGATTTCAGTTGAAGAACAGTTACTAAATGCTCAAAATGAATTGTTAGAATATAAAAAGAATGAATTGAAAAATGAGATAAAATATGATGAATTGGTAGAAAGAGCAGATTTTTATGAACATTTACATAATGAAGAACAAAAAAAATTATACCTGTTAGAAGAAAAACATAAAGTTTTAGAGGAAGAAGGAAAAGCATTAGAAAAATGTAATGAGGATTATAAAAATGAAATTGGAGAATTAAAAAAAGAAAGAAATATGTTAATTGAGAAAAATATAGAGAATATAAGTACAAAACGACTTTTGTGTATAATATGTAAAAGAATAAAGTGCAAAATCGTTAGGAGGTAAATATGAAACTCATAAGATCGCAGTTTTTAGATACTGATAAAATTGAATCCTCAATGTCAATATCTATTATAGTGATTGTTATCGGAAATAATCCTCGCAAAGCTTTACAAAGTTTAAAAAAACAGATTTATACAAACTTTAGAATTGTTTGTATAAATGAAAACAGCTGTTTACAGAATGCACTGGGAGAGGTTGACATTTCAAAAGTATATTTGAATGAGATACAGAATGAAATATCAGATATTATAGAAAATTGTGATGAAGAGTATGTGTATATTATTGATGGAAATGATGCACTGCCTTCAAATGCATTGCTAGAATATGCAAGGCATTTAAGTGAATCAAAGGAAGAAGTAGTATATGCAGATGAGTGTTATGGGAATATAGATGAGAATGAAATTTATCAGTACGAAATAAAACCAGAATTTGGGTACATAGGAGCGTTTCAATCATTATATAGTGGAAGGGCAGTTATATGGGAACGTTCTCAATTATGTGAAATAATAAAAAGAATAACGAAATTCTATTATACAGATACCTTATTAAGGGAGCTTTTTTTATTAAGCATAGATGTCAATGCAAATATTGGACATATTCCACTGGTGCTTTTAATAAAGGGAGATAACACAAGAAGTTTAAAACATGAAAAAAGATTATTACCTATATTACAACAACTGATAAAGAAATATACGCAATGGAATGGAATGATATCACAGACAGGTTCATATAATGCGTTTGCTTACGAATTAGTAGATCTGGAACATAAAAATACAGTTGAATTTGTAATAATAGAAGAAAATAAAAAAAGAACGTGTCAGTTATTATTGCAGTTATCAATATCATATGCTTCTAATAGAATTATTGTTTGTGTTAAAGCGGATGATCGGGAAGAACTGAAAGAATTTTGCAAACAAAAAAATTTAGTAAATGTCGTATTAAAAGAAACGAAGAAAAATTATGTAGAAACATTGCAAAGTATACAGGGAGAATGGAAGTGTGATATTCAAATCCTGTTGAGTGATCAGGTTCAGTGGCTTAATAGAATGAATGTCGAAAGACTATTAAATACATTTAATAAACCTGAAGTAAAAATATCATGTCCTCAAATTGCAATAGAGGGTAAGAATCCGACTTTAGTATATGCGGGGGGAGGATGCAACTCACTTGCATTAAGTTCTAATTATCTGAGAGGAAGAAAACAAGCGGTAGAGAGTGGCTATGATCCGGCATGGACAACTCATGAAGCTACGAGTCTGACACAATATTGTATTGCATTTAGAAAAGAGATGTGGAGACAAGTATTTCCAATGCATACATCGATTAGTAATGCATGGCAGTTTGTAATAGAACTGGCATTTTGGTGTAGTAGAAATCATGTGGTTTGTGAATATGCAGCTCAAAGTGCATTTTGGGTACATAGGGATGTTGAACAGGAATATTTTAAGCAGGATAAAAAATTAAAGATAGAAAATCAGATGGAAAGGCCACACTGTGATGGCAGCTACTGGCATTGGTTATGTGAGTACCGGGATATCATAAAAAGAGAAGCAGATCAGATGAAATATGCACAAAGAAGTTATCTTAGATACATGCAGGAAAGCTTTAAAGTGTTTGGTCTGGAATATGTTAAACAAACTGGAAATAAACGAGTACTGGTGATGTCACATGAATTATCATTAACAGGTGCACCACTGGTATTGGTACAGGCGGTTGAAACACTAAAAAAGATGAATTATGATGTATTGGTCGTTTCTCCTGTTGATGGTCCATTAAGAGAAACATATTTGAAAAATGATATTCCAGTTATTATTGAACCGGAGTTATTTAATGATTTTGAGTATATTAAGATCGCGTATGATTTTGAATTTGTAGTTGCATGCACAGTATGTTTATGGCCTGTTATAGAAGCACTTGGACAAACGGATATTCCGGTTTTATGGTGGGTACATGATAGTAGAATGGGATATGAAAATTGGCTGCGATATGTATTGCCAGACACCATCGGAGAAAATATACATCTGTATTGTGGAGGAGAATATGCACAAAGAGTAATATTAGAATATCGTCCGAAGTATTTGTCACAAATTTTTCTGTATGGACTGGAAGACTTTTCTGATAAGTTGGATAATACGTTAGATAGAAAACATTGGGATCTGCCAGCAGACAAGCTGGTGTTTGCAAATATTGGACAGATCATTTCAAGAAAAGGTCAAGATGTTCTTATAGCTGCAATTCAAAAATTGTCGGAAGAATTATTAAAACAGTGTGTTTTTGTTTTTGTGGGCGGAGTAGTAGATATAAAGATATATAATCAAATTATGAAATTACGTGATAAATATCCAGAGAACATACGTTATATAGAGCAGATAGGGCATGAGGATCTGAAACAATTTTATCGTGAGATTGATTGCATTGTATGTTCTTCAGTAGATGATCCACTTCCAGCATTTGTTGCAGAGGGACTTATGATGTCACGAATTTGTATATGTTCTAAGAATACAGCATTTAATGGTCTTATACATAATGGGGTCGATGGATATTTATTTGAGAGTGGAGATATAGAAGGCTTATATGGTTGTATAAAAGAAGTTATAATTCGAAAGTGTGATCTGGAGACCATGGAGAAAAAAGCAAGAGAACTCTACGAAGATACATTTACAGGAAAAATTTTTGCTGAAAATTTTAAAAATATTATTGAAAAGATAATATAGGGGATAAAGGAAGAAAGAATATGGCGTATATAAGTTATGAGTTTTATAATGGAAAAGATGTGTATAATGATGGAGATGTTGAACAAAGGCTACTCGAGCATTATAAAAATGGTACAGATATAGATGAAAATGCAGATGATATTTTTTATTTAACAACGCATATAAGAACGAATATCTTAAATTGGTACCCGTTTACTTCTGATGATGAAGTTTTGGAAATTGGTTCTGGCTGTGGAACATTGACACAAATGTTATGCGAAAATTGTAAATCGGTATACAGTGTAGAAGGTTCTAAAAGACGTGCCGAGATCACCTATGAAAGAAACAAAAATTATGATAATTTAAAAGTCTATGCTGGGGAATTTGGCAAATTTTCAATAGAGAAAAAATTTGATTATGTTATTCTTATAGGTGTATTTGAATATGCAAAGAGGTTTTTTGATGTTGAAAACCCTTCAGAGTATTTTTTGAAAGAAATAAGAAAGGTATTGAAAGATACAGGAAAGGTATTAATTGCGATTGAGAATCGTTATGGACTTAAATATTGGGCGGGCGCAAATGAAGACCATTTGGGTATGCCGTTTGTCGGACTTTCAGAATATGATAAGTATGATGTTCAGACGTTTGGCGTCAAAGAAATGACGGAATTGATAAAAAAGATTGGATTTACCAAATATAAATTTTATTATCCATTTCCTGATTATAAGTTGCCGGAAGTAATATACACAGATAAAAGAGTACCCAATAGAGATGAGTTAAGGACGTTGCCAATTTATTTATATGGATGTCAGTCCGATTTTGATATTCGGAAAGTATATTCAGGTTTAATTGATAATGAACAATTTGGTTTTTTCTCTAATTCTTATATTATAGAGTTTGGAAATGATAAGGCAGAATTGTCTGATGTGATATATGCGAAAGAAGTTTCCTACAGAGAGGAAGAATTTAGAATTGTTACAATACAAAAAGAAGATTTGACATTCAAGAAGGTAGCACTTAAAGAAAATGCTGAAGAACATTTGAAGGATATGCAATATGTTTATAAAAAACTGAGAGAAGAAGGGATCCCTATTGTTTGTCAAAATTTTGATACGGAGGGAAAGCTGGACATTGAATGCTGTAAAGGTAGATCAGTTGCAGAGTATATTGCATCCAGAATGGAAAGCGAAGGGATGGAAGGATGTAAGGCAGAGCTGGATCGATTATGGGAATTTTATTGCTCAATTTCAGACAAACATAAATTTCAACATCCGATAGATGAGAGACTTCGTGAATTATATCCAGATGAAAACTTTATATTAAAGGTTTCATTGTTAGATGGAAATGCCTCTAATATAATGGTTGATGAACATCAGAACTATATTTTTATTGACCAGGAGTGGATGTCAGATAAAGAACTCCCGGCAGAATTTTTAATGTTCTTTTCTATTCTCCATATTGTTAATGTAAATGGAATTAAATTAGACATACTGGGAGAGTTATGTCGGTTATATGGTATAACAGAAGAAAAACAAAATGTGTTCCTTGATATTAATAGGGCATATTATAAAAAAATTATAGCTGACAAGGTTAGGAAGAGACAGGAAGAATTAAATGAGTGTTCAGGAAAGACAGGATTAGACACAACACCAGTATGTTATTATGACACCGGTTATGGTTTCAACGAAGAACAGAAAATATATGGGGCATATAGTCAGCAGGGAGAGTGGCAAAAAGTTGTATTTGAATTTCCAGAAAAAGTGAAAAATGTAAGGCTTGATCCAGCGTTATGTGGAGAAAAATATCTTACATTTTCGGAAATGCTAGTAAATGGTAAAAGAGTTCAATATACAACATGGAATATAATTGAATTACAAAATAAAAAGTTGATGGTAAAAAAGAATCCTTATATTGTATTGCAATATGAAGAGAATAAGATTGAATTTTCTATAAATATACGCAAAATGACATTACTGGAAATGGAAGAGTATTTAAAATATACGAATGAAAAAAATAATTAGATTAATATGAAGAGAGGTAAAGAGATGTATATTGATACACTTGATACAAGAGCAGTTTGCTATTATGACATTGGAAATGGTTATAATGAAACAGAAAAGATGTATGCAGCATATGAAAGAAATGGGAATGTTTTCTCGGCAGAGTTTAAACTTCCTAAGTATGTGAAAAGTATTCGGATAGATCCATGTTTGGTGGGAAGAGAACCAATATCATATTCAGACTTAAAGATAAATGGAACTTCAGTGGAATATGAAGAGTATAATATTATGGAAATCAATGGGAAAAAATGTTTGTGTGGTAAATTTCCATATTTTGTATTAAAAGATGCACCTTATGATGTAAAAATTGAAATTTCGTTCGAAGATATGGATGTAAATGATTTACAGGCTGCAATAAAAAACATGGGTTAAGAGTGGAATGAATATAGATTCGAATAATTTTATTCCTAAAAAACGGAATACGAACATTGAACTATTGCGTATATTAATAATGGTGTTGATCATTATGTCACATTATGCATGTCATGGCGGTGCTTATGATATGGCAGATGGTTTGAATAAGTATATAGCAGCGGGACTTACTCTTGGTGGAAAGATTTCGGTAGACATTTTTATAATGATTACAGGATATTACATGGTTAATTCAGATTTTAAATTTATTAGAATTATTAGACTGGAATTAACAGTGATATTTTATAGTATTGTCTTTTATTTAATAGCATGTTTACTGTGGAAGACAGATACATGGAATTTTTTGTCTATAAGAAATAGTCTCTTGCCGACAATTACAAATATGAATGATGCGTATTGGTTTATTCCGGAATATATTGCTATTATTTTGATTGCTCCTTTTGTTAATATTGTGGTAGAAAGATTAAGTAAAAAAATTTTTAAAATTTTACTTATGATTTTATTGATAGCAGTTAGTATAATACCTTCAATTTTTTTCTGCACACCTATATATGATGGAAATATTTCAACATTTATTTTTTTATATTTATTCGGAGGATATTTGAAAAAATATGGGACTGATATTAAGATAAAAAGGGCAGTGCTAATAATTGCATTTATAGGTATATGGATTGTTCATAGTATACTATTGATAAATTTAAGGGAAAATCTAAAATTGTCTGTAGAATATGGACTATTTCCAGATATGCTACGTCAATGTAATTATATACTCACAATTATCAGTGCAACATGTATTTTTCTATTTTTTTTGAGGGTTCATATCAGTTATGTTGGGTTCATAAATAAAATTGCATCTAACGTGGTTGCAATATATTTAATCCATGATAATAAATATTTTAGACAATACGCTTGGAATAATATTTTTAAGACATATAATTTTTTTGATTCAAAATATATGTTTGTACATGCGTTTGTATGCACCATGATTATATTTATAAGCTGTTGTGTAATAGAAGGTATTAGAAAAAGGCTGGTATCTAATTTTGTAGGAAAGATAGAAAAAAGTAGTTGGATTGTCCGGATTGATAATCTTTTAAATTATAAATAAATTTAATGAGGATGTAAAAATAAATGAAAAACAAATTACAGGTTTTGTGGAAGAAATATTGGTTTGCAATAATAATTATTACGATTATTTTATTAAAGCAGTGGCTAGTATCACAGCTGCCAATATGGGCTAGAGATACAATGGGAGTAGACCAGTGGAAAATGTTAACCCGGGTAGAAGGGTTGCTGAATGGAAATTATTGGGAACCATATTCTTCAGAAGCTATGTTTAAAAGAGATGTTTTGTTTCCGCTTTTTGGTGCATTATGTCATGTTTGTAATATATCATATCTGGCTGGACTTGGAATTTTATATACATGTTGTAATTTGATTGTATTGTACTCATTTTTTTATTACTGTAATAATAAATATGTGTTGTGTTTTTCTTTTTTGATTTTGGAATTTTCTCCCGTTTCTTATTGTATTAGGACTGCCCAATTTTTTTATAATTTTGCATTGGTTGTGCCTTTAGTATGTGGTATCTTGTCAAGTTTGCTAATTGCTTATAATAAACGCAATAATCTGAAATTATTTGTTACATGGAATGTTTTGGCAGGTTTTTTTGCTACATGTATATGGTTGAACAGAGAAGATTCTCAGTGGTTATTGCTATTGATTGCTGTCTATATGATAGTAACTATAATTTCAATTATAGACAGAAAGAAAAAGAGTATAAACTATAAAGTTCAATATTATGGTTGTGTGTTTATACCAGTGTTTATGATAGTGATAGGCAATTTGTCTCTTTGTATTGCTAACTATAATCAGTATGGAATATTTGAGACCAATGACCATATTGCGACAGGATTTGCAGATGCGTATAATAGTTTATTGAAAATACAGCCCGAATCATATCCAGAATCTTGCTCCATCACACATGATATGCTGGAACGGGCAATGGATCAAAGTCCTGCATTGGCTGAGTTACGGGAATATATCGAACGACAGTATGATGAAGATGATGGGGCATTTATAAAAGTTGGAAGAGCACCGGATGATGGAGAAATTGAAGATGGATGGATGCCATTTGTATTGCGGGAAACAGCACAACAAGCAGGATATTATAAAGATGCAGTGGTAACGGATCAGTATTGGAAAAAAGTAAGTGAGGAGATTGAAAGTGCTTTTGAACAGGGAAAGTTACAAGAGAGAAATATTTTTTTCTTTGGCAGTATGATGAAACATCCTTGGGTAAAAGGGCAAGACTATTTTTCTAAGTGGATGTCACATTGGAAAGAAATATTAATATTGCAGATTCAACATATGGATAAACCTATGGTTATATATAATACAATGGATTCGAATATAATAAAACGCTATGAAATGATCACTTATAATAATGTGGTGGAAGCTGCGACATATGGCGCAAAAGGAAATGGTTGGCTCTTTATGGAAGATGGAACAGAAGTTTCGCTGAGGATTGAAGATTCAACTGGAAAAGTATTACAGAATATTGAATGGTCTCCGAGTCCGGATATAAGTGAGGGCTTCAAGAAGCGATTTGATATTCCATTGGAAAATACAAGATTTAGTATAAATTGCGAGTGTGATGAAAATCAAAAATTATATTTAGTTTTATATGATGAAACGAAAGTATATCATAGGATTGAATTGAGCAATAGTGATGAGGAAGAACAAATCGAAGGAGTACAGTGGGCACTGGATAGCTATGAGATTACACGACATTCGGATCCGGCAGAAGCAGATGCAATAAAAAAAGTAAATACAGCAAATAATATCGCAAATATTTATAAAAAATTAAGCTGGATTATGTTTGGAATCTCAGGCGTAATATATATAGGGGCATGTGTGAAAATAATATACAATATTAAAAATAAAATAACAAATAATAAATTATTCAGTATATGGATTTATATGACGGCAATTATTGGTTGTATATTAGCTTATACAGGTGCATATGCATATATAGATGCATTTATGTTTAAATCTCAAGAAATGTATACAGTTCCAGTGTCTGGAATGTTAGATTTTCTATATGTTTCTTGTATAATATGTTTCGCTATGTTTTTAGATGACTATAAGAAGAAAACGAATGTTAAAGAAGAGTAAGAAGATCTGGAAAATATATGAAGGAGTAAGAATGTATGACAGTAGGATTATGTTTAATAACATGGAATGAGCTGGAGGGATGTAAACATGATATTCCGCTAATTGATAGGTCGAAGTTTGAACAGATATATTGTATCGATGGTGGCAGTAAGGATGGAACTGTAGAATATTTGAAAGAACAGGGAATAGAGGTTTATCCACAGACAAAAAAAGGATTAAACCAGGCCTGTATAGATGGGGCAAATTACTGCAAATGTGATGCATTTGTATTTTATCACCCGAAGGGAACAATTCCGGTGGAAGATACATATAAATTTCGTTCATATTATGAGCAGGGATATGAATTTGTCGTTGGAAGTCGGATGATGAAAGATTCTGTGAATGAAGAAGATGGAAAATTATTTAAACCCAGAAAGTGGTTTGTATTAGGTTTAGGGTTAGTAGCTAAAATACTCTTTAAAAGGGAAGGTAATACGGTTTGGGATACATTGCATGGCTTTAGGGGAATGACGGTCAATGCATTCAAAAAACTTTCCATTTCCAATATGGATCCATCAATTGATATTGAGATGGTTTGTAGAGCTTATAAATTCCATATTAAAAGAATTGAGTTTCCGACGAAAGAATCACCAAGACTTGCCGGGGAGACACATTTTAAGGCGTTTGCAACAGGGAAAAAACTATTAAAATATATTTGTTGGGAAATTACACGAAAAGATTAAGGAGAATGATACGATGAAATATTTGATTTTAGGAGCAGGACCAGCAGGATTGACATTTGCAAACCGTTTAAAACAAAAAGGAGAAGATTCTTTTCTTGTTTTGGAAAAAGAGAAAACAGCAGGAGGATTATGCCGGTCAGAGGAAGTAGATGGTTCACCGTTTGATATAGGAGGAGGCCATTTCTTAGATGTCAGGAGACCAAAGGTAAATGAGTTCCTGTTTGGCTTTATGCCTGAAAGTGAATGGGATTTATATAACAGGGATTCAAGAATTATTGTAAATGGAAATGAAGTGGGACATCCGATTGAAGCAAATATCTGGCAGATGAAATTACAGGATCAGGTAGAATATTTAAAATCTATTGCAGTAGCCGGATGCAATCAGGGAAAAGAGATGCCAGATGAATTTGTTGACTGGATTTATTGGAAATTAGGAAGCAAGATTGCAGAAGATTATATGATCCCATATAATCAGAAGATGTTTAATAAAGAATTAAATGAGTTAGGAACATACTGGCTTGAAAAATTACCGAATGTATCTTTTGAAGAGACACTTTTAAGTTGTCTGGAACATAAAGCATATGGAACTCAGCCTGGACATGCACAATTTTATTATCCGAAAAAGTATGGATATGGAGAATTATGGAGTCGTATGGCACAGGCAATAGAACCGAATGTACGATATGATTCGGCTGTAAAGAAAATAGATTTTGAACAAAGAAAAGTTTGGGTGGCAGATGGGACAAGTTTTGAAGCGGACCGTATTGTAACAACGATCCCATGGACTGCATTTGAAAGCGTAGGAATGCCAAATGAACTTGTAGAAGATATACATAAATTAAAGTACAGTTCTATCGAAACCAGATACTATGAAGAAAATCTTGATACAGATGCACAGTGGATTTATTACCCGGATCCTGAATTAGCGTATCACAGAATTTTAGTAAGATCTAATTTTTGCCCGGATAGCAGAGGATATTGGACAGAGACAAATAGCCAGAGGGTAAATATGGTTTCTGAGGCAGACAAAAACAGATATCATTACATGAATGAGTACGCATATCCATTGAATACGGTGGAAAAACCGGCTATCATGAAGAGACTTTTAAGCTGGTCAGAAGAGAAAGAAGTATTTGGACTAGGTCGTTGGGGTGAATGGCAGCACTATAATTCAGATGTAACAGTTGATTTGGCATTAAATCTTGCTGAAAAATTAAATTAGAGGTGAGGTTGACAAAGGATGAAGAAGAATAGTCAATTAAAACTGGGAATAATTTTAATATTGCTATCTGCAGTTATGACGTGTAGTGGACAATTATGCTGGAAATTAGGTGCAATTTATACAGAGTTTACAATAGTATTATATTTAGTAGGGTTTTTCCTATATGGGTTAGGGGCACTGATGATGACGGTAGCATTTCGATTCGGTGAAATGTCCGTATTGCATCCAATGCTCAGTATTGGATTTGTTGGATCATTATTTTTAGGAAGTATTTTTTTAGGAGAAAATATTACGTTGAAAAAAATAATGGGAATATTAGCAATATTAGTTGGTATCTTTTTGTTAAGTGTGCAGCAAGAAAAAAGTGGCGAAGAAATGGGAGGCAAAAATTAGATGAATATATTTTTATTAATTGTTTTGATTTTTGTCATGACCTTCTCAGGAAGCATGGGAGCCTTTTTCTTAAAGAAGGGAACTTCTAAGATGGATGGAATTTCCATTTTAGAAATGCTAAAAACGCCAGAATTATATGCAGGCGGAGTATTGTATGTGTTGGGTGCATGTACAAATATATTTTTACTTAGGAGTATGCCATATACAGTTGTGTATCCAATGACTTCATTAACGTATGTCTGGACCATGTTTGTGTCGGCTTTGTTTTTAGGTGAGAGAATTACTAAAAATAAAATTCTGGCAGTAATATGTATTATATTGGGGATATGTTTTATATCAATGTAAACTTATATGTTCGAGGAATAAATAAGGGAGGAATATGAAAGTGGATAAAATTGCAATATTAATACCATGTTACAATGAGAGATAGTAGCAACTTAATATGGAAGATTATATAGAAGATTTGAATGAAGATGATTATGTTCGTTTTAAATTTGATGAAAAATTGAAAGAAAAGCTGAATAATTTAATTTGATTAATGAAGCTACTGAAATGTTTTTGAAGGAACCAAATAGTAATAGGTTATTGAAAATATTACAGCACTGGCATTATTAAAGTAGCAATTTAGGGAATGTTTATATAAACTGTTTGAGAACGATGCAGATATTATATGTGTTCCAGCGGAAAAAAGTCTGTTAGCTACAATGTCAGAACAATTACATATTTTTTGATTCCTAACATGGATTTAACAATGCAGGAATTTATTAATTTGATTATAAATACGATAAGCCGATTATACGAGTGAAAATGAAAAAATATATTTTGACTAGAAACATGGTAAAGACATTGTATACCCACCAAATTCATTTGGTACCAATTGGGAAGATTATGAGACATGCTGCAATGCCTTTTATGAACAGATACAAGACGATAATATAGATGTTTTGGTGTATGCGTCGCCTACGTCACATTTTTATTGGTTGGATGTGTTATTAGCAATATGGGCTAATGTGACAGTTTTGAATATACAGGATGAAGTATATTTAAATATACTAGGTGTAGTAAAAGAAGATGGTAAAAATAAAATAGAGGAATTACACTTAGAAAATAATATGCTAAAACAGCAATAGAAAAGTCCGAAGATTATGTGGAGATGTTTTTGGAAAAGTAGCAGGAGAAAGATTTTTAGAAAGAACATAGAATAAAAATATAGGGGAACTGTATGGAAAGCAAAAAAGTGGATATGTTTAGAATGAAAAATGTTATGTATGTTTTTATACTTATGTGTATGCTTCCTATTTTATATGTAGGTATAAGCTTTTGGTATAATGATAGTTTATATATTCCTGATATAGGAATAGCAGATAAGCAGATATTGAAGCCGGAACAATTGACATTATTAGCAACTGATTTTGAAAGTAATGAAGAAGGAGAATTTGTTTCTGTATCAAGCGATCCGTGGTTTTCAGTGAGCAGTCAATTTGGTGTACGAACAATTGTTGTAGATGTAGATGAAATTAGCCGCGATAGTACAGCCCAGATATTTTACTACAAGAAAAATGGGGAATTTGATGCAAAAAAGAATGTTGCATGCAAAATTAGGGCAGGAAAAAATTATATACAGTTACCAGATAATGAATATACAGAGTTACGACTTGATTTAGTAGAAAAAACTGGAATTTCGTTAAAAATTAAAGCAGTTACGTTATATGGTAAGAGAGTGGTGCCGTTTTTGTCAGTAGCCATTTTTTGTAGTACCTGTTTGATTACAGCATTTATGTTGTACATATGGATGTTTCGAAGAGAGCAAATGAAACAAAAATTGAGTGCATTGTGCATACGGCTTGGAAGTTATCATTTTTATATGTTATTTTTACTACTTTTGTTAGGAGTAACAATCCTGGTAGTATATGGAAAAATTATAGTATCAGGGAATGAGTATGTGTATTATGATATTGGAGGTGGTGATGGACCGGAATCATGGATCCCGGCAATGTTTTCATATATAAATAAAATAAGAACAGGGGAATTAAGACAATGGACATTTAACAATGGATTGGGCACTTCAACAGTAGTGGTATGGGAATTCCTTTTTAATCCATTTACGTTGCTGGTTTTTTTTGTGGGTATAGTATTTGGGGTGCAGACATTAAATGGCATGTTATTGCTTGCGCAGGTTATAAATGTCATCGTTTGCGGTTTGCTCTGCTATAAATATTTGAACTTTTTTGAGGGCTCTCATCGCTCGAAAGCAGTTGCAAGCTATATTTGTGCTCTATGTGGATTTATGACGTTGTATGCATCGCATTATGGACACTCAGACTTTTTATTTTATTTGCTGATTATTTTAATACTGGTTGAGGAAATATTAGAGAAAGAAAAACACGGAACATATTATTTTTATTTTAGTATTGTTTGTGCACTGATGTTTGGCGGCTACGTTTATATGGGATATATGATTGGACTGTTTACAGGTATATATACGCTGTTCCGTGTAGCTCAGAAATATGAACTTAAAGAATGGAAAATTGCAATAAAAAAAATAGGGAGTATTTTGTTATTTGCAATTTTGGGGATAATGCTTTCTTTGCCGACACTACTTCCTTTGGTTAATGATTTATTAGTTAATTCAACCAGAATTAGTAGCGATATAGGAATGTTACAGAAGATAAAAGAATTTTTATTGACACCATATTCTGTTGATGCAATAAAGACCACAATGCTGAGAATGATATCCAATAATTTACAGGGAGCTGGAAATGATTATTTTGGAACAACGGATGTAACAAATGATTATTATTCTGCACCGACTTTATTCTTTTCAGTGTTTATGTTTTTTTTCATCATAACATATTATACCTCTCTAAAGAAATATATACAGAAAAAATCCAAGTATCTGGTTCAACTAGTAATAGGAATTGCAGTTGCATTTTTATTATTTAATAAATTAGGCTCAGCTATTTTTAATGCATTAGTTATGCCGTTTGGAAGGTATAGTTATTTGTTAATGCCGATATTTGCCATTGTTGCAATGCGTTCTATGGATCAATTAAAAAATATGGCTGGCAAGGAAAAGGAAATTGCATTAGTAACGTTGTTTCTAACTGCTTTTGTGATTATAAGCCAGTGGAAAAGTATGAGTGGTGTTGAAAATATCGGAGTATATTTAAAAAAGTTGATATTAGTAGATACTGTTGTTGTAATAATGTCTGCAATCGTACTTATATGTAATAAAAGATGGAAGAAAAATGCAATATATTTTGTATTTTCTGGATTGATTTTTATAAATGTGACTGTGGATACTTATATTACAGTAAATGATAGAGCATTTTGTCTTTTTAGTTCAGATTTGATTGATGTGGATGATATATATACTCAGGATGCGTTGGAATATATAAAAAAAATAGATACAAGTATGTATCGTGTAGAAAAAAATTATTATGATTTAATTTATTTCAATGATGCGTATTTTCAAAATTATAGGGGGGTAGCGACTTATAATTCAACATTAAATGGAAAAATAAAAGATTTTTACAGAACATATTACGATCAGGCAGTTAACTTTTATGGTCCGGATTCATTTTGGTATTCCTTTTTAAATGTTTCGAATAACATTGTTCAGAATTCTTTATTGGGTGTGAGATATATTTTGTCAGATGGAAGGGCATATCCTAACAGTGGATATGAACAAATATATGAAAATGAGAAAATTAAGGTATACAAAAGTATACCAGCAAAGTCATTTGGAACATTTTATACATATGCTATTTCTTCATCTGAAGTACAAAATTTAAACCTGATAGAAAAACAAAATGTATTAGAAGGAGCAGTTGTTCTTGAAGATAAAATGGCAAAACAATCGCAACAACGGATAACATATGAGACATTGGCTGATATGCTAATGCAGAAAGAAGTGTTTCGATTACAGACAGAAACTTCTCTTTCAGCAGGGAAAAAACAGGAATATAATTTGACGGAAGAAGAATTGAGAGTTCATTCTAAAAAGCAGAGTGCTAAGATTATAATTTCATTTGATGAAGACGTAACTGGAGAATGTACAAATTCCTTTTTACAATTTACAACAGATATAAATTATGATAATTATATAAAAATATATTTTGACACAGGCACAGGTTTTAAAGAATGGATGCCGTATTATCATAGGGGAAATGTAGATGGAAGTATGTCCTCGGCAAGTGTTCTTTTACCCGATGATATAAAACGTGTAAAATTTACGTGTTCTGCACCAGATATGTTACTGAAAGATATTAAAGTTGTGGCAATGGAGAAACAAATATTGCCGGATGAAACGATACCAGAAGTAGAGATAATAGATGATAGCCATTTGTATGGGAAAATAATGGCTCAGGACAATGGGTATTTATTTTTACCGATACCTTATGAAAATGGATGGAGTATCATAGTGGACGGTCAGAAAACAGAAATTTTAAAAGCAGATTCGGGATTTTGTGCAGTAAAATTGTCAGAGGGAAAGCATGAATTTTATATGTCGTATAGTTATCCAGGTGGGGAAATAGGTCTTGTGATAGCTGTAATAGATGGTATAATATTAGTTATGTGTTTGCTCTATTTAAGAAGAAATGAGAGGAAGAGAATATGAAAGTCGTAATTTTAGCAGGAGGCTTCGGTACCAGAATCAGTGAGGAGAGTTACTTAAAACCAAAGCCAATGCTTGAAATCGGAGGAAAACCAATTCTTTGGCACATTATGAAAGAATATTCACATTATGGATTTGATGAATTTATCATTTGTTGTGGTTATAAACAACATGTAATTAAAGAATGGTTTGCCGATTATTATTTGCATAACAGTGATGTGACATTTGATTTTAGTGATGGAAATAAGATGACAGTACATAATAATGTTGCAGAACCATGGAAAGTAACTTTGGTAGATACTGGATTAAACACTATGACCGGTGGAAGAGTAAAGAGAATCCAGAAATATGTAGGTGATGAACCATTTATGCTGACATATGGAGATGGTGTTTGTGATATTGACATTAATAAATTATTGCAGTTCCATAAGAGTCATGGAAAGATTGCAACATTGACAGCAGTCAGTGTTGGACAGAGATTTGGAGTACTGGATATAGCAGAAGATGCTACGATTGAGGCGTTCCGTGAGAAAAACATGAATGATGGCTCTAGAATTAATGCAGGTTACATGGTATTAGAACCAAAGATTTTTGACTTTATCGAGGGAGATTCTACAGTATTTGAAAAAGAGCCATTGGAAACCGTTGCCAAAATGGGTGAGCTGAAAGCATATATGTTTGATGGTTATTGGCAGTGTATGGATACCAAGCGCGAGATGGACAAGCTAAATGAACTTTGGGATAGTGGAAAAGCACCTTGGAAATCATGGGAATAAATAAGTAGATTGGAGATTAAGAAAGATGTTTGAAAATAAAACAGAAGAGCAGGCAAAAAAAGAGATATTGGATATGGTGGCAGAATATTGTGACACATTTCATAATAAGAAAAAGGAGTTTGAGCCGGGAGATCGTATTACATATGCATCGCGTGTTTATGATCATGAAGAGATGTGCAATCTTGTAGATTCTGCATTGGAATTCTGGCTTACCTCAGGAAGATATACCGATGAATTTGAAAAAGCTTTTGCAAAATATCTGGGCGTGAAATATTGTTCTCTTGTGAACTCCGGATCATCAGCAAATTTAAATGCGTTTATGGCATTGACTTCTCCTTTACTTGGAGAGCGCCAGGTAAAGCCGGGAGATGAAATGATCACGGTTGCAGCTGGTTTCCCGACAACTGTGACTCCTGCTATTCAGTATGGTGTGGTTCCTGTTTTTGTTGATATTACAATTCCACAGTACAATATGGATGTGACACAGTTAGAGGCAGCTTTGTCCGATAAAACCAAGGTTGTAATGGCAGCACATACATTGGGTAATCCATTTGATTTAAAGGCTGTGAGAGAATTTTGCGATAAACATAATTTATGGTTGATCGAAGATAACTGTGATGCCCTTGGTTCAAGATACACAATTGATGGAGAGGAAAGATTTACAGGTACGATTGGTGATATTGGAACATCATCGTTTTACCCGCCACACCATATGACAATGGGAGAAGGTGGGGCTGTTTATACCAATAATGCATTGTTAAACAAATGTATCCGCTCTTTCCGTGACTGGGGACGTGACTGTGTATGCCCATCAGGAAAAGATAATTTATGTGGACACAGATTTGATAAGCAGTACGGAGAACTTCCGTTAGGTTATGATCATAAATATGTATATTCTCATTTTGGATACAATCTGAAAGCAACGGATATGCAGGCTTCTATCGGCTGTGCACAGATTAAAAAATTCCCAACTTTTGTAGAGAAGAGAATTCATAATTTTGATCGTTTGAAAGCAGCACTTGCAGGATGTGAAGACAAATTAATTCTTCCAGAGGCATGTGAAAATTCAAGACCTAGCTGGTTTGGATTTTTAATTACATGTAAAGAGGGTGTGGATCGTAATAAAGTGGTTCCGTATATTGAGTCACATGGAGTTCAGACCCGTATGCTGTTTGCTGGTAATCTGATCAAACATCCGTGCTTTGATCAAATGCGTGCATCTGGCAAGGGATATCGTGTGGTTGGAGATCTCAGTGTTACGGATCGTGTAATGAATAATACGTTCTGGGTTGGTGTATATCCGGGAATGACAGATGAAATGATTGATTATATGGCAAAAACAATTAAGGAAGCAGTAAACCAGTAAGTTAGAGTACGAGGAGAAAAGATATGAAACAGAGACTGGCGGACTATGTGGCGGATTTTCTGGTAAATCATGGAATAACGGATTGTTTTATGGTGGTCGGTGGTGGTGCTATGCACTTGAATGATGCTTTAGGGCATAAAGAGGGGTTGCACTGTACCTATAATCATCATGAACAGGCTTGTGCAATTGCGGCGGAGGCATATGCGAGAGTTGATAACAAAATAGCAGCTTTGTGTGTGACCACCGGGCCTGGTGGAACGAATGCTATTACAGGCGTTTTAGGCGGTTGGCTGGATTCAATACCAATGCTGGTGATCTCTGGTCAGGTACGTTATGATACGACTGCAAGATACATGAGTCAATATACGGATGGATTGCCATTACGTGCAGTTGGCGATCAGGAATATGATATTACCAAATCAGTTTCAGGTATGTGCAAGTATGCTGTGATGATTGAAGATCCAAAGGATATTCGGTACGCGTTAGAAAAGGCATACCATCTTGCGATGACAGGCAGAAGAGGTCCTTCATGGATTGACATTCCAGTAAATTATCAGGGATGTTATATTGAAACGGATGAGTTACGTGGATATGATCCGTCAGAGGATGCAGTGGAAAGTCCGTTGCCAGTAGAAAAGTCAGTCGTGGCAGAAATCATCGGAAAGATTAAGGATGCAAAGAGACCAGTAATATATGCAGGAAATGGCATCCGTTTGTCAGAGGGATACGCTGAGTTTAGAAAAGCAGTTGAGAAACTGGGAATACCGGTTGTAACCTGTTGGGATTCTATTGATGCAATCGAGGATGAAAATCCTTTATATGTTGGAAGAGGCGGCATCATGGGAGACCGGGCAGGCAATTTTGCAGTGCAGAATGCAGATTTAGTGCTGGCTGTCGGTAACCGTCTGTCTATCCGTCAGGTAGGCTATAGCTGGAAAACATGGGCAAGAGAAGCATATGTGATTATGGTTGATGTAGATCCGGCGGAATTGAAAAAGACAACATTGCACGTAGAGTTACCAGTTTGTGCAGATGCTAAAGACTTCTTTATTCAGATGAATGAGCAGCTTGCAGATGCTAAGATGCCTGCTTTTACGGGAAATGAATGGATCAGTAAATGTCAGGAGTGGAAGAAAAATTATCCGGTTACCCAGCCAAAGCATTGGGAAGAAGATGGAAAATATGCAAATGTATATGCATTTATCAAATATTTAAGCCAGAATCTTCCAAAAGGAAATATGACAGTTGTGTCAAATGGAAGTGCCTGTGTTGTGGGAAGTCATAATTATGTGATTCAAAAAGATGCACGTTTCCTGATCAACAGCGCAGTTGCCAGTATGGGATATGGTCTTCCGGCAGCAATTGGAGCATGTATTGCGACAGGAAAAAAGACGACCATCTGTTTAGAAGGGGATGGAAGTATTATGATGAATCTGCAGGAATTGCAGACTGTATTGACAAATCAGCTTCCAATCAAGATTTTTGTGATTAATAACCAGGGATATCATTCTATTCGACAGACACAGAATAATCTGTTTAAAGAACATTGTAAAATTGGTATTGGACCAGAGAGTGGAGATTTATCATTCCCTGATTTTTCTAAGCTGTCAAAAGCATTTGGATATACTTATCTGGAGGCTCATTCTAATGCACAGATGAAGGAAATGGTAGATCAGGCATTAAAAATGGATGGCGCAGTGTTCTGTGAGGTATTTGTATCATCGGAACAGAATTTTGAACCAAAGAGTGCTACCAAACGTTTAGAAGATGGAACATTAGTAAGTCCGCCATTGGAAGATCTTGCACCATTTTTACCTAGAGAAGAGGTATTAAAGAATTTGTATGTAAAACCAGTGGAGGAATAATGGCAAGATGAAAAGAATCGCAATGACAGGTCCAACGGGAGCAATTGGAATTGCACTAATCGAAAGGGCAATTTGTGAAAATATAGAAGTGTTTGCTCTGTGCCGAGGTAATTCGAAAAGAATTGATAGAATACCAAATCATCCTTTGGTGCATATTGTGGAGTGCGATTTGGCAGGAATGAGACGGATGTCTTCGAATAAAATACCGCAATGTGATGTGTTTTATCATTTTGGCTGGGCAGCCACAATTGGAGAAGGCAGGAACGACACAGGACTTCAGCTTGATAATATAAAATATACATTGGATGCGGTAGATCTTGCGGACAGGCTTGGATGTAAAAAATTTATTGGTGCAGGATCTCAGGCAGAATTTGGAAGATACGAGGGTGCTTTGAATGCCAGAGTGCCGGCATTTCCGGAAAATGGATATGGTGTTGCAAAATTATGTGCAGGTCAGTTGAGCAGGATTGAATGTCAGAAACGTGGGATGCAACATATCTGGACAAGAATATTAAGTATATATGGTCCCTATGATAATGACAGAACGATGATCATGAGTACAATCAGTAAGCTGTTAAACAATGAGGTGCCAGCCTTGACAAAAGGGGAACAGAAATGGGATTATCTGTATTCAGAGGATGCAGCAAGAGCCATGTTGGCTATTGGCAGTAAAGGTGTGGACGGAAAGGTTTATTGTATCGGAAGCGGTCAGGTCAGACCGCTGAAAGAATATATAAGTATTCTGAGAAATGAAATTGACCCGAATGCATCTTTGGGTATAGGTGATATTCCATATAGTACAAATCAGGTAATGTATTTATGTGCTGATTTAAAAGAATTAACAGAGGACACAGGATTTGTGCCACAGGTTGAGTTTCAAGAGGGGATTAAACGAACGATTTGCTGGGTACGATCGAGGAAAGAAAATGAAAAAAATTAGTATTATGATACCTTGTTATAATGAGGAAGAAAATGTAAAACCAATCAGTAAAGCGGTAATAGAGGTACTTGAAAAAGAGCTTCCAACATATGATTATGAAATACTTTTTATCGATAATGACTCAAAGGATAAGACGCGCACTTATCTGAGGGAGTTATGTGCAGAAAATAAAAAGATAAGAGCAATTTTTAATGCGAAGAACTTTGGACAATTTAATTCACCGTATTATGGTATGTGCCAGACAACAGGTGATTGTACTGTTTGTTTATGTTGTGATTTTCAGGATCCGGTTGAAATGATTCCAAAACTGGTACATGAATGGGAATGTGGATATAAAATTGTATGTGCAATTAAAACATCAAGTAAAGAAAATCCAATTATGAGATTCCTTCGGACATGTTATTATAAAATGATTAAAAAGATGTCGGATGTGGAGCAGATTGAACATTTTACGGGGTTTGGTTTGTATGATAAGAGTTTTATTGAGGTACTGCGCAATTTAAAGGATCCAACGCCATTTTTACGTGGAATTGTTGCGGAATTGGGATTTAAAAGGAAAGATATTCCATATGAACAGCAAAAACGGGCTGCTGGAAAAACACATAATAACTGGGCTACGCTGTATGATGCGGCAATGCTGAGTTTTACATCCTATACAAAGGTAGGTTTGCGGATTGCGACAATCATAGGATTCATCTTTTCAGCGATCAGTCTGGTGGTTGCGTTGGTATACTTGATTTTGAAACTGGTTTTCTGGGATAGATTTGTTGCCGGAACTATACCGATCCTGCTGGCTGTTTGCATTCTTGGTTCAGCACAGCTATTCTTTATTGGATTGGTTGGAGAGTATATTATGAGCATGAACAAACGTATTATGAACCGACCACTTGTTATTGAAGAAGAACGTCTGAATTTTACGGAGGAACAGGAGGATAAAACGAATGCTTGATGTTTCTTTTTATAAAGATAAAAAAGTATTGATTACAGGGCATACCGGATTTAAGGGCTCGTGGATGTGCCAGCTGCTTATTATGGCAGGAGCCAAGGTAACGGGATACGCGCTTGAGGCACCAACAGATCCAAGTTTATTTGAAATGTGCCATCTTGCAGATCACATGCAATCAGTCATAGGGGATGTGCGTGATTTAGATCATATGAAGAAGGTTTTTGAAGAGGTACAGCCAGAGATCGTGATCCATATGGCTGCACAGCCAATTGTGCGAGAATCCTATAAAAATCCTGTGTATACCTATGAAACGAATGTGATGGGAACAGTAAACGTCTTAGAATGTGTTCGTCTGACTCCATCGGTCAGATCATTTTTAAATGTTACAACAGACAAAGTGTATCTGAATAAAGAGTGGGAGTGGGGATACAGAGAGAATGAAGAGTTAAATGGATATGACCCATATTCAAATTCAAAATCCTGCTCCGAACTTGTAACCAGCAGTTACCTGAACTCATTTTTTAAGGATATGGATGTTGCAATTTCGACAGCTCGTGCCGGTAATGTAATTGGAGGCGGAGATTTCGCAGTAGACCGGATTGTTCCTGATTGTATCCGTTCAGCAGAGAAAAAGGAAGACATCATTGTAAGAAATCCTTTTTCTACAAGACCGTATGAGCATGTGTTAGAACCGGTTGTTGCTTATCTTATGATTGCAAAAGCTCAGTACGAAGATAAGAAGTATGCGGGAAATTATAATGTCGGACCGGATGAGACAGATTGCTGGACAACAGGTAATCTGGTAACTCTTTTCTGTGAAAAATGGAACAAGGCAACAGGAGATTCGATAAAATGGGTGGATCGTTACGATGGTGGGCCACATGAAGCCAATTTCTTAAAACTGGATTGTTCTAAGCTGAAACGTACTTTTGGGTGGAACCCAAGATGGAATGTTGAAACAACCATGGAAAAAATTGTGGAATGGTCACACATTTATCTGCAGCATGGTGATGTGGCAGACTGTATGAAACGTCAAATTGAAGAGTTTATAACAGAATAGGCACTCTGCGGAGTGCCTGTTTTAATGAAAGGGTGGAAAATGGAATGCAAAATATAGGAGCAGTTATATGGCATTGGATAGAAATGATAGCACATGCAGTTTTGAAATTACTTTTTAAAATGATTGGGAAAGACCTGACACAGAGTCAGTTTGATGCATTTATGCAGTTTGTAAAGTTTGGAATTGTGGGTGTAAGTAACACGGTTATTTCATATGTGTTGTATGCAGTCAGTCTTATTGGATTTCAAAAAGCAGAGATTTTGCCAAAGAGTGATTATCTGGTGGCACAGGTGATTGCATTTGTTTTAAGTGTGTTATGGTCGTTCTATTGGAACAACAAGATGGTATTTGTTTTGGAAGAGGGAAAACAACGCTCCATATGGAAAGCGTTATTAAAGACATATATTTCGTATTCTTTTACGGGATTGTTTTTAAATAGTATTTTATTGATCTTGTGGGTACAGGTGGTTGGAATTTCAGAATTCATTGCACCAATCATTAATTTGTTGGTAAGTGTGCCACTGAATTTTATAATAAATAAATTTTGGGCGTTTAAACAGAAATAAAAATTAGGAGAAACAAAGTATGAGAACATATTCTAGTAACAACAAGCGGAACGTGGAATAAAATAGGTAATTTCATCGGATATGAAAAATTAGTTTTTGAGTAAAAATAATAAGGGCTTTCCTGAGTGAAAGCCCAACATTATACAACTATAAACTACAAATGAAAATAACTGAATTACATAATTATATAGCAGAACCGAGCAATTATAAGTACCAATCCCCTGGTAGTATATGCTTTGGGGAGTGAGATGATACATGCAAAATATGGATTGGTTATGGTGGGAAGGGATAGAGTGTAGATTTTATGACATTCATACATAAATCTGAACAAAATAGTACATTAAAAAATTGTGCACTTTGCACAAACTTGTGTGACAACTTGTGCAGTCTGTGCTATAATCCAGGCAAAGCATGACATTCTGGATAATATCTAATTTTGGCGTAAGCCATTCTGTAATCAAATCAAGGACGGATCAGGAGCAGCTATTTTGGCAGGCTGATTTGGACCATAGGAATTTTCAATGCTTTTATCACATTTTACAAGCAGGGAGAATTCAAATGGTCAGGTACGATTCTCCCGAATAAAGGAGGAGCGTATGGCAGGTCAGAAAGCAAAGGGGCTGGCACCGGATGCAGTTTTGAAGCATTACTGGAATGGCAATGAGGAATTTGCAGATCTTTTCAATGCAGTGTTATTTGAGGGCAGGGAGATCATAAAACCGGGGGAATTAGAAACGGCAGATACGGAACAATCGACGGTTTTAAAACAGCGGAAGGCTGTGGAGAGCATCAAAGCCTCCAGAGATGTCATTAAAATCTGTAAGAAATCTACGATGCAGGGAGTACAACTGGTGTTGCTTGGATTGGAGGCGCAGGAGCATGTGCATTATGCTATGCCATTGCGAGTGATGGGATATGATTATGCTTCCTATAAGAAGCAGTATGATGGCAATGCAAGGAAGTATAGAGCAGGAAAAGGTAAGACAGAAAACGGTAAGACGGATATAAGGTTAAGCGAAGATGAATTTTTATCCCGAATGAAAAAGGAAGATCGTTTTATGCCGGTGATCACGATCGTGATTTATTATGGGGAAAAACTTTGGGATGGAGCAACTTCACTGCATGAGATGTTGGATATTCCACCGGAGGTTGAGCCATATGTAAATGATTATCATATGATCCTGGTTGAAGCCAGAAACCATAATTTAAAGTTTCATAACAGTAATAATCAGGATTTGTTTCAGCTGTTTGCCATCCTGTTGGAACAAAACAGGCCGACAAAAGAAATCAGAGAGCAGGCAGTCACTTATGCGAGAGAACATGACGTGGATGAAACGGTGCTGATGACAGTGGCGGGAGCAGCTCATTGCAGGATAGATCAGGATATGCTGAAAGAGGAAGGGAGAACGGATATGTGGTCAGTGTTTGAAGAAGTAGCAAAAGAGGGAGAAGCACGAGGAGAAGTGCGAGGAATAGCAAAGGGAGAGGCACGAGGGATAGCAAAGGGAGAAGCGCGAGGAATAGCAAAAGGAGAGGTACGAGGTAAAGCAGCTGGAATTATTGATACCTGTCATGAATTGGGTGTATCGGATGAAGACATCTTAAGCAGACTGCAGTCAAAACTGGATATCTCGTTGCAGTCAGCGCAGGAATATTTGCAGATGTTTGGTCAGACAGGAGTGAAAAGGGAGATTTAAGGAACGCAGTATTCTGCACTTATAATTGAGAATATTTCAAGTAACTCTTATTTGTACCAAGAATATTTAACTTTTCAATTTTTATATTTGTGCATTTTGCACAAACTTGTGTGACAACATAAAAAGTCTATGCTATAATCCAGGCAAAGCATGACATTCTAAGATAATATCTATTTTGGCGTAAGCCATTCTGTAATCAAATCAAGGACGATTCAGGAGCAGCCATTTTGGCAGACTGATTTGGACCATAGGAATTTTCAATGCAGTGTTATTTGAGGGCAGGGAGATCATAAAACCGGGGGAATTAGAAACGGCAGATACGGAACAATCGACGGTTTTAAAACAGCGGAAGGCTGTGGAGAGCATCAAAGCCTCCAGAGATGTCATTAAAATCTGTAAGAAATCTACGATGCAGGGAGTACAACTGGTGTTGCTTGGATTGGAGGCGCAGGAGCATGTGCATTATGCTATGCCATTGCGAGTGATGGGATATGATTATGCTTCCTATAAGAAGCAGTATGATGGCAATGCAAGGAAGTATAGAGCAGGAAAAGGTAAGACAGAAAACGGTAAGACGGATATAAGGTTAAGCGAAGATGAATTTTTATCCCGAATGAAAAAGGAAGATCGTTTTATGCCGGTGATCACGATCGTGATTTATTATGGGGAAAAACTTTGGGATGGAGCAACTTCACTGCATGAGATGTTGGATATTCCACCGGAGGTTGAGCCATATGTAAATGATTATCATATGATCCTGGTTGAAGCCAGAAACCATAATTTAAAGTTTCATAACAGTAATAATCAGGATTTGTTTCAGCTGTTTGCCATCCTGTTGGAACAAAACAGGCCGACAAAAGAAATCAGAGAGCAGGCAGTCACTTATGCGAGAGAACATGACGTGGATGAAACGGTGCTGATGACAGTGGCGGGAGCAGCTCATTGCAGGATAGATCAGGATATGCTGAAAGAGGAAGGGAGAACGGATATGTGGTCAGTGTTTGAAGAGGTAGCAAAAGAGGGAGAAGCACGAGGAGAAGTGCGTGGGATAGCAAAAGGAGAGGCACGAGGAATAGCAAAGGGAAAAGCAGCTGGAATTATTGATACCTGCCATGAATTGGGGATACCGGATGAAGACATCTTAACCAGACTGCAGTCCAAACTGAACATTTCAGTGCAGGCGGCACAGGAATATTTGCAGATGTTCGGACAGACAGGAGTAAAAAGGGAGATTTAGCCCCCATCACACAAAAAACGGACACGTTGTAATTTCCTTTGAAATCCGCTATACTAAAGGAGATTTTGTAGAGCGAGTTTTCCAGAATGATGGAGTAGAAGGGGTTACAATAACAGATATGAATACGACTTTATATATCATAATTCCATGTTATAACGAGGAGGAAGTGCTTCCGATCACTTCCAAATTGTTTTTAGAAGAGTTACAGGATCTGATCCAGAAAGAAAAGGTGAGTGCGGATAGCCGGATCTTATTTGTCAATGATGGAAGTAAAGATGCTACCTGGAATGTTATAGAACGTCTGGCAGAGGAGAATAAACACTTTATCGGGATCAGTCAGAGCAGAAACCGTGGGCATCAGAATGCACTTTGGGCTGGGATGATGGAAGTAAAGGAAGTTGCAGATATTACGATTTCCATTGATTGTGACGGACAGGACGATATCCGTACTATGGAAGCAATGGTGGACGCTTATCATGATGGCTGTGAGGTCGTGTATGGTGTGCGCAGCAACCGGGATACGGATACATTTTTCAAACGTCATTCAGCAGAAATGTTTTATCATCTCATGCGAAAACTTGGGGCGGATGTGGTGTATAATCATGCGGATTACCGACTGGTGTCGGCAAGAGTGTTAAGAGAACTTGCGGATTTTAAAGAAGTAAATCTGTTTTTGCGTGGCATGATCCCTCTGGTTGGATTTAAAAATACAAGTGTATACTACGAAAGGCATGAGCGTGTGGCTGGCAGATCACATTATCCGTTGTCGAAAATGCTTGCACTGGCATTTGACGGGATCACGAGTCTGAGTGTAAAACCGATCCGCATCATAACAGGGATCGGTCTTGGGGTTTCCGCATTAAGTTTCTTAGGCGTGCTATGGGCAGTACTGACACAGTTTGCGGGGAGAACAGTGGCAGGATGGACCAGTACCGTATGTATCGTCTGCTTTATGGGTGGAATCCAGCTCATTTGCCTGGGCGTGTTAGGTGAATATATCGGAAAAATTTATATGGAAGTAAAGGCAAGACCGCGCTATATCATCAGTGACCGGACTTACAAAAAAGACGAAAATTAGATTGTATTTCTAGGCCAAAAGTGCTAGTATTGGAAATGCTTGTCAATATAATACGCTAAAGCATTAAATCGTGAGGATAAGTTTGTTCGCCAGGCGTGCAATCTATTGTTTGCGAAGCGTATGGACCAGCAGGATCATTTGGAAGGAGAGATACAATGAAAAAACGCGCAATGAGTACACGCATAGGTGCAGTACTTCTGGCAGCCAGCATGGTTGTGGGAGATGCCGTACCGACGTTAGCTGCACAAAATACAGGGATAGAAACCCATGTATCGGAGGCAGAAATGTTAGGAACAGGAGTTTCTGGAACAGAAACTGCAGAAACACAGACGTCTGAAACAGAAACTGCAGATGCAAACGCAGGAACCGACAAAGATAACGAGGCAGCCGTTGCTGGAATGGGCGTGAACGAGTCTTCTGAGACAGCCGGAGAAAATGAAACTAAGGTTCCGGAAAATAAGGTTTCAGAAACAGAAGAGACCGGGAATACAGAAACAACCGGGAACACGGAAATGACCGAGAACACCGAAACAACCGAAACGGAAACTGCCGAAGAGACAGAAACAACAGAAACGGAAGCTGCAGAAGAGACAGAAACAACCGAAACGGAAACTGTCGAAGAGACCGAGATAACAGACACAGAAGAGATAACCGAGGACGACGTGGTGCTGGGAGATGAAGTAGGCGTATCTACGGTAATCGGTTTAGAGGGAGAGGAAGCAACGGATTACACCTTCTCCAGTGAAGATGGTACGGTTGAGAAAGTATTCTCATATGTCAATAAAAAAATGGATAACGAGAGTGAGGTTACAGTTCCCGGAACCAAAGAAGAGTGGAAAGATGCAGCAACCGGACTTTATCAGTACAACGGTTCCTATTATAGTCTGGGCTATAATTACAGTGATGGCAGCTGCAGACTATATGGTAAAGTTGCAAAGGTATTAACGGAGGCTCCGCAAAAGGATACAGCAACCGGACTTTATGTGGTAGATGGGAAGTATTATCCAAGCTTTAACTGGATGGTAGATTCCGAAGGAAACCGGTTGTGCTATATTGTTCAGGTTACTTCCGAAGTGGAACCACTGGGAACGATATCTGTAGCGAACGGACAGAGTTCTTATGATATATTAAAAGAGACATATGGTAAGAAGATTGCCGATACAGATACTGCGATCAAATATTATGAGGTAAATGGAAGAGATTTTAGAGCTTTATATACAACAAGTATTTCCAAAGGAACCTATATCGTGTATGGGTACAAGAACCGGGAGATCTCCTTTACCAGACATCATCAGGCAGTGCGTTGGAAACCTGTCACCAATCCGACAGAGATTTCTTCCAATGGCAAGATGTATTACATTGGATATCAGGTAAGAATGAATGGAGTGGACCAAAAACTTACCTACGAGACCATAGATGGACAGAATTTTGCAAGCAGAAACTATTTTTCAACAGCAGATGTTTTTGCAGCCGGGGAACAGAATGTATATGAGGTAAGAGCGGTATATTATACAAAGACGAGGACGGCAATAAAAAACAGTGAAGGTGTTGTGACCTATCGAACCGACTATGCGATTGCAAAGAAGGGAGACTGGTCAGAAGCCTATGCTTATGCCAATGAAGGGGAAGCGGAAAAACAGTTGCAGGAGGTGCCGGCGGTAACCAATCTGACTGTGACAAAGAAAAAGAATAATTACATAGAATTAAACTGGGATGAAGTACCGGCGGCTTCTAAATATTATATTTATCAGATCTCGTCGGATACGGCACTGGCAACAATTTCAGAAGAAGACTGGAAAAATGGATCCTGCAGGGTGATTTCAGCAGAAAAGAATTACGATACAGGCAGATTAAACAAAAAATATAATTATTATCGTGTAGCGGCATGGATCGGCTATGAAAATGATATCTATAAAACCGGAGAGGGAAAGGCATCGAATATCGTATCGGTGGAAGCAGATGAGGTAAGCAGCGAGGCAGTTACCGTGACCGGATTTCGTGCGGAAGCACAGACAAATGGAGCTTACCGGTTAAAATGGGATGAACTTCCGTCCAGCACCAGTGTTTCCATTTATTACACGGCAGATCAGAGTGCACTGTCAAACAACGATTATCTGTTGGGGCTGATCGATGCAGAGGGTACCTATCTGTATGATGCAGCGAATAATACAGCCAAAACAGTTTCTTACACCGATGATGAAAAGGTAAAAGAAGCGTATGACATCGCGCGGAAGAAAGTGTCAAAAGAGGGTGTCCATACCGGAAACAGCGGAATAGGAGATGGTATCTTAGTAAATGTTCCAGCGGGAAAAACCTATTATTTTGTGGCAGTCACGGTCAGTGAGAAGAACTATAATACAGACCGTTCTGCAGTAACCCCTTATGTGGGAAGCCGGTTAAACAATAAGAAACAGGAAGTAGCGGTAAAATATGGTAATTATAATGATGTTGCAGTTTCAACAATTATCAGTGCAACTGGTGTGCTGAAAAAACCAGATGTACCTTCTACGAAATCGGAAAAGACCAGTATAACCATGACCTTTAATAAACAGTCAGGTGTGACCGGTTATGAGATCTATAAGAAGAATAACAAGGGAAAATACAAAAAAATTGCGACAACAACATCGGCACGGTATGTGGATAAGAACTTAAAAGAAGGAACTACTTGTAGCTATAGGGCAAGAGCGTATGTTTATAATACAGCAACGAAGAAAAAAACATACAGTGACTATGTTGCATTCTCTGCGGAGACCAGCATCAGCAATTATATTGATGTAACCGTTGCAATGGCAGGAAAAAATGCGGTAAAGGTAAAATGGACCAAAGTGGCAGGAGCAACGAAATACGAGATCTATCGGAGTTCTACAGAGTCCATAGATGATGTCTATTCATCTTCCAATAAGTATGGTCTTAAGAATAATGAAAAATGGAAACTGGTAAAGACGATCGGTAAGGCAAAGACGGTAAGCTATACCGATAAGAAATTAAATGCTGGTGAGACCTACACGTATGCAGTCATGGCATACTATAAATCTGGAAAAGAAACAAAGACCATCAACGATGCCGCAGCCATTACCTTACAGGTAACAACGCCAGCCAATGTAAAGGCAGTGTTAAGCAGATCAAAAGTAAAAGTAAGCTGGGATAAAAACTCCTATGCGAAAAAATATGAGGTCCGCTATACCAGATACGACAGCTGCGGTAAACCATATACCGAAGAACCGGTTGTTGTAACAACCAAAAAGACAGCGGTTACTATTTCCGGACTGAAAACGGGGGATTATGTAGGAAATGTCCGGGTACGCGCATACGATGGGAAGAAATGGTCAGACTGGTCAAACACTGCAAACAGCGATATCGTCTCGTTAGCAGCAGTAAGATCCGTATCTGCAAAGAATATAACGGTAAAAGATGCAAGGGGCAAGGCAAAAACCAAAGTCCAGGTAAGCTGGAAAGCAGTTTCCGGGGCAGCTTATTACAAAGTCTATCGTTCCACCAGCCCGGCAGTCCGATATGACAAAGATAACAAGGCATACTATGGATTGATAGATGCGGTATCGATCGTAAAAGAAGGTAATATGGATGAAAGCAACTACTATAATACCGTAGATTACGATGATTATAAAGGACAGTCCGGTACGATCACTGGAACGAAAGCGATCGATGGAGGAGCATTACAGACAGGTGTGACATACTATTACTTTGTAGCGGCATACTCAGAGAATGGAAAGGTACAGTCCGTAGGATATGCAAACAGAGGCTCAGCTGTTACGTTTGGTGCAACACCAGGCATTAAGAGCGCGAAGGCAAAGGGCGGAAAGGTAACCGTATCCATCAATAAGGTAGCAGGTGCCAAAAAGTATGTTATTTATCGTTCCACCAAAAAGAACAAGGGATTTGTGGCAGTTGGTACGACAAAGAAGACCTCTTACGTAGATAAGAAGGTAAAAAAAGGTAAGACATACTACTATAAAGTAGTTGCAATCGGAACCAACGCATTACAGGCAGATTTTGAGACAGGAATGTCTTCTGCAGTAAAAGTAAAAGTAAAATGATCAGGTAATTATGGAAAACCAGCAAAGATGCCGTGTAAGCGGCATCTTTTTTGGTACTTTTCTCACACTTCGTTTTGTGCTAAGATGAAAACAGTATTGTTTTATGAGATAAGGAGTTTAGTGTGAAAAAGCGAAAATTAGTATGGCTGTTAGCAGCAGGCATCTGTTTGACCACTGTTGGTGCACCTGCGCAGATAAAGGCAGCAGAGTCTGTCTGGGCAGAGGAAACGTCAGAACTGGAAACGGAGATCCCGGAAGTTTCTAATAAAACTACAAACGTGCATAGCGAAGAGATACCAGAACCCCAACTTCTGACCGAGGAACTTCCAACCGGCGGACTGCTTCCGATGGAAGTCTACGAACTGGATGAGTCTGAGTTAGAAGCAGAGGAAGAATCTTACTATGAACTTTCGGATAAAGAATATTCAGAAGAGACAAGTCTTTACAGAGCAGCGTATGTGACATCCGAGTGGGATAAGTACAAGAATTATTATTTCTATAATAAGATGAATGATGCACAGCAGGATTACTGGGATGATTTAGAAGTTCTTTGTGATGATTATCTGCTCAATAATACAGCAGGAGTGCTAACAAAAGATGGAAAATACAGAACACCACTTCTGAAATCAGATATGGGGTTGACAATCGAAGAAATGAAATCGGTTGCAAGAGCATTCCGGTATAATAATCCCCAGTATTATTTCATTAACAATTCACTCTGGGCGACATCTAAGGCAGTCGGATTTGGAATTTATACAGCATTTGCCACGCCCGAAGACAGGGCCGCAGAAACGGCAAAGGTAAAAGCCCAAGCCGATACATGGCAGGAGGAGATCGATGCATTAAGTACCGCAGAAGAGAAGGAACGCTTGATCCACGATCTTATCGTCAAAAAGGTCGATTATAATCATGCGATCGAACAGAGTGGGTTTGATGAGAATACACAATATACCCAGTCGGCGTACAGTGTATTTTGTACCGATCTGACTGTATGCGCCGGGTATTCACAGGCATTTGCAATGATGTGTAATGCGTCCGGGATAGATGCCGTATGTGTGACAAGCTCCTCTCATGAATGGAATAAAGTAAGGCTCAATGACTCCTGGTATAATGTGGATTGTACCTGGGATGATCAAGGTGGAAACAGGGTGGGATATTATTATTTCAACCGAAATGATTCTGTTTTTGATACGAGCAGCAGTCATGCGGAAAGTGCAGGATGGCTGCTTTATTTACCAGTTTGTACGCTGGATTCAGGATCAACCTATTCTGCCCCCGGAACCTTACCAACCATTACAGAACAGGCAGAAAAACCAGTTATTTCCGGTGAGACGGTAGATGGAACTTATATGGTAACGATTACTTCGAATGATCCGGATGCAGAAATCTATTATACAATAGGTGGAATGACACCGCAGGTATCTGCAATAAAATGTGAGTATTACAGTGATAGCTTTGCAATTACGGAAGATGAAGTGGTGCAGGCAATTACGGTAAAAAATGCATACTGGAACAGTGATGTCACAGCAAGAGAGATTTGTTTAGAAAATAAATATGCGGTTTTATTTGATGGAAATGGTGCAACGTCAGGAAGTATGGAACGACAACTATTTTATAGTGGAACAGGCGGAAGGTTAAATCCTGATTTGTTTGTAAAAGAAGGTTATAATTTTATCGGTTGGAACACCCAAGCCGACGGCAGCGGAGAAACGTATGCAAACGGAGCCACAATCAGAAGTCTGACCGATGCAGCTGACGGGGAAGTGACCTTGTATGCACAGTGGGAACTTACACCATACAAAATTACATATGAACTAAATGGGGGAATCGCGGTACCGAATCCCACAAGCTATAATTATGAGCAGACAGTCACGTTTGCGGAACCAACGCGAGCAGGGTACCAGTTTGCGGGTTGGTATGAGGATGCAGATCTGACACAGAAGATAGATCAAATTAAGGTTGGAAGCACAGGCGATAAGACACTTTATGCAGAATGGACCCCGAACCAATACTGCATCCATTTTAACGGAAACGGAAATGACAGTGGTCAGATGGAAGAGATGACCGGTTTGGCATACGATGCGGAATATCAGCTGACCGGCAACCTGTTTCAAAAGAAATATTATACTTTTGTAAACTGGAACACCAAAGCTGATGGCAGTGGTGAAACCTATGCAGACGGAGCCGCCATCCGAAACCTGACGGATGAAATGAACGGAGAAGTGACGCTGTATGCCCAGTGGGAGCCGAGGCAGTACAAGATCGTCTATAAGTTAAACGGCGGAAAAAATAATAAGAAAAATCCGGCAACGTACACGAAATACACCGGAGCCATTACACTCAAAAAGCCAACCCGCACCGGATATACGTTCAAGGGCTGGTATTCCAATAAGAAATGCACGAAAAAGGTGACCGGGATCAAAAAGGGAGCCACCGGAACAAAGACCTTTTATGCAAAATGGCAGAAAAAGAAATATAAGATCAACTATCAGCTGAATGGAGGAACCAATTCGTCCAAAAATCCGACCAGTTATACGGTGACAAGCAAGACCGTGAAGTTAAAAGCACCAAAGAAAAACGGATATGTTTTTAAAGGCTGGTACACGGATAAGAAATGCAAAAAAAAGATAACAAAGATCAAAAAGGGTAGTGTAGGAAATCTTACTTTGTACGCAAAGTGGAAGAAAAAATAAAAGAGGAGTTTTGAGGAGGATTTGTTTTGAAAAAGAAGAGTTTTGCAGCGTTTCTGGCTGCATGTATCACAGTGACGACGGTACTTTCGCCGTTTGAAAGTGTGCCGGCATTTGCGGCACAGGAAAAGGAAGTGCCGGCGGTCGCAGCGCAGACGGAAGCAGCCGAAACCACAGAAAATACGGAGACATCCGAAACATCGGATGATACCGAAACAACCGAAACGTCAGATGACACCGAAGAGACGGAAAACACCGAGACAACGGAAGAGCCGGAGGAAACCGAAAGAACCGAAGCAACGGAAACACCGGATGCTACCGAAGAGACTGAGAGCACAGAGGAGCCGGAAGACACGGAAAGTACCGAAGAAGATGAGCTTGTAGGGGATGTGGATAAGGTTTCCGACATCATCAATGTGGATGTAATGACAAGTACCCGGAATCACTATTTTACAGATGCGGGCAAGACGATCCAGAAGGAATACTGTTATAGTAATGCAGCGGCAAGAAAATATACAACGTTTACCGTACCTGTTTCACCGGATCGTCTGTACGATGCCGATACAGGATTTTATAAATATAATGGAAGATATTATGCCAGTTGTTATACACTCAGTTCCGGTGAGTGGACCCAGCTGTATGGAGAAGTGGTTAAGGTATTAAAAGAAGAACCGGAAGAGAATGCCGCAGGCTTTTACGAGGTTGATGGAAATTATTACACGTACGTAGGATATGGTAAATTTTTAGATCAGCCGAAAGACATTTATTATGTCACAGCTTCGGATCAGGTCATACTGTTAGGAACGGTAGGGGCAGATGAAGATGTGAAGTCTTTATATGGAAAGAAAATTGCCGAGGGTGAGAATGAGGAGATCAAATATTATGAAGTAAACGGAAGATATTTCCGGCAGATCTACGAAAAAAAACGTGGAAATATAAAAACCGTTTACGCGCAATATGGGGATGAGATCTCATTTACCAAAAGAAATCATAAACTCAGCTGGAATCCGGTAAGCAATCAGACCGAGATTTCCGACGGGACCAACCGCTATTATGTGGGATATCAGGTCCGTATCAATGGACAGATGGATGCAATGGACATGATAGCATCCGATGGACAGAGTTTTATGGAGGGAGATACCTATCCGAGTTACATAACGTCGCAGGCATTTGCACCGGGCGAGGAGGCAACCTATGAGATCCGTGCCCTGTATTACACGGCAAAAAAGACATCATCGGTACTCTCCGATGGAACGGCATCTTATGAGACCACCTATACGATCGTAAAGACCGGAGCGTGGTCCACACCGTACCATTACGCCTGCCCGGAAAAAGAATTAAAGAAGCTGCCGGCAGTGACCAATTTCAGAGTTGTGACCAATAAGAACCGGAAAGCAAAGCTGATGTGGGATGCGAGCAGCGGAGCAAGTTATTATCGTATCTACCGTGTTTCCTCGGATACTCCGATCCGTGATTTTTCCAATGTAACATGGAGTGGACAATGGATAGATGCGCCGACCAATTACGCCACGTTAGATCTGACTGCAAAATATAACTATTTCTATGTCATAGGTGGTGTAGGCTATGAAAACGATAGTTACAGCAGAGGAGAGGGAGAAGCATCAAACATCTTGGAAGTCGTAAGAGATGCGGATCTTTCCACACTCACACCGGTAACAGGAGCTTCAATCGAACAGGACATCAACGGAAATTATCGGGTAAAATGGGATGAACTGCCGCAATACAGACAGGTTTATGTGGTAACCTCACGTTTTCCGGAAGTATTTGAAACAGATGATTACCTGATCAAACTGGCAAATGCCTCAGGAAGTTATCTCTATGATGCAGAAAGTGGGACAACGAAGACGGTTTCTTATCAGACAGATGATTCCGTGAGTGAGGCATATCAGATCGCAGTCAAAAAGGCAGCTTATAAATCCTGCGCAGGAAACGCCGGTGTGGATGGCGTGCAGATCACGGTCCCGGCAGGGGAGACATGGTATGTCAAAGTGGTTGCAGTGGACGACAGCAGATATGACGAGGATCGCAGTGCTTATACCTCATATACCGGAAGCAGAATAAACAAACAGAAGAAAGCAGTAGAGGTACGCTACGGAAACTATAACGATGTTGCGGCATCCGCTACCCTTTCGGTAAAAGGAGAACTGAAAACCCCGTCAAAACCGGAGACAAAATCAGAGAAAACGCAGATCACCCTGACCTTTACCAGAGCATCCGGTGTGACCGGTTATGAGATCTACCGCAGGAGTGGAAAGGGCAAATATCAAAAAATCGCAACCACGACTTCGGTGCGTTACGTCGATGAGGGTCTGAAAGAGGGAAAAACCTACAATTACAAGGCGAGAGCCTATGTGTATGACACCGCGACAAAAAAGAAATCATACAGTAATTATGTCATGTTTTCGGCGGAGACCAGTACAAAGAATTACATAAAAGTAACGGCTGCGATGAAATCGAAAAATTCCATCAAGGTAAGCTGGTTAAAAGTACCGGGGATCACCAAATATGAAGTGTACCGCTGCAATACCTTTTCCATCAGCACGGATCATTCTGTGAATAAGGATACCAGCGGAAATTATAAATGGAAGCTGATCAAGACAATCACGAAGGCAAATACGGTAAGTTACACTGATAAGAAATTAAATGCCGGAGAAGACTATATGTATATGGTCGTGGCATATTATAAGGATGGAAAAGAGCAGAAAGAGATCCATGCTACATCCGGAGCGGTATCCTTAAAACTGGAAGCACCTCTAAATGTCAGAGCGGTGTTAAAGAAAAATAAGGTAACCATCAGTTGGGACAAAAACAGATATGCAAAAAAATATCAGGTGCGTTATACCAAAGTAGACAAAGAGAACAAAGTGATAAATGATACGCCGATCGTTGCTACGGTGGGTAAAAACAGCTACAGCGTGACCGGATTACAGGATGGCGAGTATATCCAGTCCATTTCCGTACGGGCAGGAGACGGGAAGAAATGGTCCGCATGGTCGAGCAGTAAGACAAGTAAGAAAGTTTCCCTGCCGGCAGTCAAAGGTGTTACGGCAAAAAATGTTACCGTAAAGGAGGCAGACGGAACGTCGTCGAAACAGGTACAGATCAGCTGGAAGGCATTGCCGGGAGCAGATTATTATAAGGTATATCGTGCCATGGAACCGGCACTTCGTTATCAGTCGGACTCCAAAGTTTATATCAGTACCAACTACAGCGCGACGAATCTGATCGCAAAGGAAAGCAACCAGGATGAGTACAGCAGTGAGGTGTATTATACCGATTATCTGAACCGCTCCGGTTCCGTTGTCGGAACGAGCGTGATCGATCATGCGCAGCTTTCCGAGGGAGTAACATATTATTATTTTGTAGTAGGATATGCCGGAAACGGAAGAGTATCTTCCTATGGTTATGCAAAGGCAGACGTCAGTGTTACGCTTGGGGTAACACCGAAGATCAAGAGTGCCAAAGCAAAAAGCGGAAAGGTAACCTTACAGATCGAGAAGGCAGCCGGAGCGAAGAAGTATGTGATCTATCGTTCGAAAAAGAAAAACAGCGGATACCAGAAGATCGGTGAGACGAAAAAGACCACTTATGTGGATAAAAAGGCGAAAAAGACAACCTATTATTACAAAGTAGTTGTGATCGGAAAAAATGCCCTTCAGGCGGATTATAAGACGGCAATGTCATCCCCGGTAAAGGTAAAAGTGAAATAGAGAAGAGGAGAATGTGTTTTGAAAAAGCGTAGTTTAGCAGTATTCCTTGCAGTGTGTGTGACGTTAGGCTCCGTGCTGCTTCCGGCAGGTACGGAAACTTATGCGGATCAGATATCTGTTGGGGAAACCGAGATAGAAGATACAGAGATGGCAGAGCCGACCGGAGAAAGCGAAGCAGACGGTAACGGGGAAACATCCACAGAGACAGAACAGGCAGAAAAAGAGGAAGGCACCGGGAACGAAAGTACAAAAGTGACGGAAAGTACTGAGACAACCGAAGAAACAGAAACCGAAACGGAAGAAGAAACAGAAAGCACGGAAACCGAAGAGACCGAGCGTACGGAAACAACAGAAACCGAAGAGACGGAAACCACCGAAGAAGTGGAAGAGACCGAAACGGAGGAGCCTGCAGAGGAGGAAGACAGTTTAGCGGACGTGGATCAGGTTTCCAAAGTGATCGGCGTGTCAGTAGTGAATACGAACAATAATAAGACGATCCATGGAAAAGCTTTTTGTTATGTGAATGAAACGGAATTTGCCTACGCCTCCGAGATCTATACCTATGCTTCACCGGAGAAATGGTATGATGAGGTGACCGGGCTTTATCTGTACCGCGGAATGTATTTTCAAAGAGCTGTGACAGATACGACAACAGGGAGACTCAGCACCAGAGTGGCAGCCGTTTTAAATGAAATGCCGCAGAAGGATGAGGCAACCGGGCTTTATCTGGTAAATGGCAGATACTACAAATATTACAGCAAGAATCAGAATGGCATTTATTATGTAACCCAGGAAAATGAGGTGGATGTGCTTGGGTATCTGGAAGCATCCCAGACCATGCAGGAGGTTTATGGAAAGAAGCTGACAGCGGACGACACCGTCGCATATTATGAAGCGAATGGAAAGTGTTATACAGTAGGTTCCTGTGGAACCGTTTCTTTATCCGATGGAAAGAAACTGGTATATGCAAAACGTTCCGGAGAGATCTCTTTTACAAAGAGATATGAGAAACTGACATGGAAAGCGATCTACGATCTGGATGAGATTTCCGATGGAACGCATGTGTATCAGATCGGATATCAGATCAGGATCAATGGAAAACCGGCATTTATGAATACCTACGCGGCAGATGGACAGATGTTTTACAGAGGATCCTCCGCCAGCTATCTGACAAAAGAGGTATTTACACCGGGAGAAACGACAACCTATGAAGTCCGGGGCATTTATTACACTACGGAGAGAAAGACAGAGACAGCAGCAGACGGAACCGTAACGTATGAGGATGTATTTCACATTGCAAAGACCGGAGCGTGGTCCGATCCTTATACCTATCAGTTCAGTGCACAGGCAAAGCCACAGGTTCCGGCAGTGAAAAATCTGACCGCTGTTTCCAAAAACAGACAGGCAAAACTGTCCTGGGATGAAGTGACAGAAGGCGAAAAATATTATGTTTACAGAGCGGAATCAGATACCAGAGTGAGTGATCCTTCTTCGTTGGAATGGAAACTGCTTGCGACCATAGACGGCATCACAACATCCTATACCACGGCATTGAGGAGCATCTATACTTATTATTATGTCTGCTGTGGCATTACATACGAAACCAGTATCTATGAGATCGGAAAGGGAGAGCGTTCCAATATCGTTGAGGCAGTGATGGATTCGGATATGTCATCGAAGCTGACACCGCTGACCGGACTTACCGTAGACCAGTCGCTTGTATACAGCGGTCATGTAACGGTAACCTGGGATGAGAGACCGAAAAATCAGAAGGTATACCTGTTTGTGTCACAGGATGCGAGCGTATATCAAAACCAGGCATATCTGGCAGATCTTGTCGCAGCAAAGGGAAGTTATCTGTATCAGGCAAAGACCGGTCAGACAAAGGTTGTGACTTATAAGACTGACGACAAGATAAAGCAGGCATATGAGATCGCAAAAGCAAAGACAAAATATAAAGAATGTTATGGAAATGATGGAATCAAGGGCGTACAGCTTGAAGTTTCCACATCGAAAACAAATTATATCGTGGCAGTTGTGGTAGATGAGTCAAACTATGAAAATGACCGTTCGGCAACAACGCCTTATGTCGGCAACCGGATCGATTCACAGGGAAAAAGCGTAGAAGTCCATTATGGCAATTACAATGATGTGGCAGCTTCCGATGTGATAACAATGGAGACTTATGTGACGACACCGCCGGTTCCGGATCTCAAATCCGAGAAAAACAAGATCTCGATGATATTTTCTCCGTCGAATGTGGCAAACCATATCACAGGACATGAGATCTACCGGAAGAACAAAAAGGGAAAATATCAGAAAGTGGCGACCACGACATCGTTACAGTATACCGATACGGGACTGGAGGAAGGAAAGACTTACCAGTACAAAGTGAGAGTATATGTGTACCAGAAAGAGAAAAAGAAGAAGGTATACAGTGGTTTTGTGTTCTTCTCTGCGGAAACAAGTACCAAAAACTATCTGGATGTCATAGCAGTGATGACCGGAAAAAATTCCGTGAAGGTAAAATGGAACAAGGTTCCTGGCGTAACAAAATACGAGGTTTACCGTTCTTCTACCAGTTCCAAGGATACGGTCGATGCAGCAAAAACAGATGGAATTTTGAGCAATTCAAAATGGAAACTGATAAAGACTATAAAAAGCGCAAAGACCGTAAGCTGCACCGATAAGAAATTAAACACCGGAGAGACTTACAGCTATCTGGTGTGTGCCTATTATAAAGAGGGAAAAGATACAAAGCGTATCTTGGAAGGTGCATCCGTCAATCTGAAACTGTATCCGGTCACAGGAATTACAGGCAAGTTCAAAAAGGACAGCTTAAAGATGAGCTGGGACAAAAATTATTTTGCAAAAAAATATGAGCTTCGCTATAAACTGGTGGAAGCGACCGGAAATACGAGAACGGATAGTCCGGTCACGGTCACTACGACAAAACCAAATTACACGATAAGCGGTCTGCAGGGGATCAAGAGTGTCACAGAAGTACAGATCAGAGCCTATGACGGGAAAAAATGGACAGCCTGGTCGACAAAGAAAACTTATGATAAAATGACATTGCAGGCAGTAAAAGGAGTAGCGGCAAACAATGTTACGGTAAAAAATGCAGATGGAACCACAGCAACCCATGTAAAGGTAAGCTGGAAACCGGTTTCCGGTGCAGCGTACTATATCGTATGGCGTTCGACCACTCCGGCACTTTATTATCAGACGGATTATAAGGTATACGACGGCACCAGATATTTGGAGATGATCGCCAAAGAAAGTAATCAGGATGAAAAAGATCTGTATAATCAGGTTTATTATACAGATTACAAAAACGAAAAGGGAAGCATCACCGAAACCAGTGCCATTGACTATGCGGATCTTTCCAACGGTGTTACCTATTATTACTTTGTAAAGGCATATTCTGCAGATGGAAAGTCATCCATAGGTTATGCAAAACCGGATGTGAAAGTGACCTACAATGTAACCGCAAAGATCAAGAGTGTGAAAGCCAAAAAAGGAAAAGTCACACTGACCTTTACCAAAGCAGTCGGGGCAAAAAAATATCAGATCTATCGTTCTACGAAGAAAAATAAAGGCTATCAGTTAATTGCAACGACAAAGAAGACGACTTATATAGATAAGAAAGTCAAAAAGAAAAAGACCTATTATTATAAGGTGGTCGTAACAGGACAAAACGTAGTGGGGGCAGATTACCAGACCGGTATGTCCTCTCCTGTGAAAATAAAAGTCAAATAAAACAGACGAAAAGGAGGAATTTATTTTGAAAAAGCGTAGTTTGGCATTATTTCTTGCAGCGTTTGTGACACTGGGAACAGTGCTTGCACCTGCGGATGGCATGGTCTATGCAGCAACGGAGGCAACCGAGGTTACCGAAACAGCCGGGGCAACAGAAACAACAGAAGCAACCGAAGAAACGGCGGCGACCGAGACAACGGAGGCAACCGAAGAAACAGAGGTTACCGAAACGACCGAAGTGACAGAGAAAACAGAAACAACCGAGGAAAACGAGGCCACAGAGGAAACAGAAACAACCGAGGAAACCGAAGAGACGGAAAGCACCGAGGAGACGGAGAGCACCGAGGAAACCGAAAGCACCGAGACTTCCGAAGCAGCCGAATTCCCAACTGGCGGTAAACTTCCGATGGAATTTATCGAAGTGCCGGAATCCGAGATCGATGCTTCCGACATTTATGAAGTGACAGAGGAAATGAAGCAGTCTGCTGTCTACAATACAGACTGGGATAAGTATTCCAATAACTATTTTTACAACCAGATGTCCACATCAGCAAAGACATTCTGGGATGCGTTAGATGCCATGTGTCGTGGTTACTTGACGACAACGAAGTCGGTTTCCTATGACAGTATCTATCAGGCATACATCATGGACTATGTGACTTCTTCCTCTTTGACTAAGAGCGAAGTAAGAGAAGTATATTACATATTCCGCTATTCCAACCCACAGTATTATTTCCTGAACAGCTCCTGCTTATTGGGATCATATGGAAATGCTTATCTGATTGCACCGGTTATGTACTCTAAATTTGCAGATGGTGCAGCGAGAGCAACGGCAACTGCAGCAATGCAGAGCCAGATGAATAGTTGGCAGAGCCAGATCAATGCCTGTGCCAATGATGAGCAGAAAGTAAAATTGATCCATGATCTGATCATCCAGAAAGTGGAATATAACGATGCGATCTATGATGATGATTTTGACGAGGATACACAGTATTCCCAGTCAGCATACAGTGTATTCTGCACAGATTTAACCGTATGTGCCGGATATTCCCAGGCATTTGAGATGATGTGTAACAGTTCCGGTATTGATGCACTTGCCGTGACCAGCAGCAATCATGAGTGGAACAAGGTCAGAATCAATGCTTCCTGGTACAATGTGGACTGTACCTGGGATGATCAGGGAAACAGCTATCCGGTTTATTATGATTTCTTTGCAAGAAATGACGCATATTATGACAGCGCATCCGGTGCTTCCAGCCATCAGGAAGAAAGCTACTGGAACAAATATCTGCCACTTTGCACGTTGGATTCCACTTATTCCGGCTGGAACACAGGTGTATTTCCAACCATCACACAGCAGACCGCAGCACCACAGATCGTTGCAGTAACCGACAGTGAGGGAGACTGTGAAGTAACCCTTACCTCTTCCACTCCGGATGCGACCATCTATTATACCACCGATGGAACCGATCCATCCGAGAGTGCAACAAAATCATTGAAATACAGCAGTAGTTTTTATGTCACAGATTCTTCCGTGAATATCAGGGCAATCGCAGTCTGCAATGGATATTTTGACAGTGCCATCACTGCAGGCATTGTTGTACCGTCCAAGAAGTGCACGATCACATTCAAAGGAAACGGGGCAACTTCCGGTTCCATGAGCAGCCAGACTGCTTATACAAACAGCACATTTTCATTAAAGAAAAATGCGTTTAAGAAATCCGGCTATTCTTTTGCAGGATGGAACACCAAAAAGAATGGAAAAGGTACTTCCTATACAAACAAACAGACGATCAATAATCTGACCGGCGACCTGACCTTATATGCACAGTGGAAACTGCCAAGCTACAAGATCACGTATAAATTAAACGGCGGTACCAACAACAAGAAGAACCCGGCGTCTTACACCAAGGCAAACAAAGTAACCTTAAAGAACCCGACAAAGAAGGGCTATACCTTCAAAGGCTGGTATAAAGACAAGAAATACAAAAACAAGATCACCACGATCAAAAAGGGAAGCACCGGAAAGATCACTCTTTATGCAAAGTGGCAGGCAAATACCTATACGATCAAATTCAACGGAAACGGGAGTACCAGTGGAAAGATGAACTCTTTAACTTCCAGAAAGTATGGTAGCAGCTACAAACTTTCTGCAAACAAATTTAAGAAAAAGGGATATGTCTTCACCGGCTGGAATACCAAGAAAAACGGTACTGGAAAATCCTACAGCAACAAACAGAAGGTAAAGAACCTGACTACAAAGAACAAAGGAAACGTTACCCTGTATGCACAGTGGAAGAAAAAATAATGCTTTCCAGCCGATAACGAATGTGGTATGATGAAATACAGGGATTGGGTTTCCCTAAATAAATTTTTGAGAGGTATTTACGCGTGAAAAAAAGATCGATGCTATTAGTAGCAATGATGGCGGCAGCAGCAGTAGGACTTACAGCCTGTGGCAATAAAGATGTTGAAACAGCAGATACTACTGAAGTGACAGAGGCCGTCAGTGAGACTACTGGAACAGAAACAGAGGAAGTTGCAAGCGAAGAGCAGGAAGTTCTTCCAGAAGGTATGTACCGCAGTGAGCTGACCAATGAGCTGATTGACGAGAGCTTAAAGAACCAGAGGCCGATCGCAGTTATGGTAGATAACGAGTCAATTGCACTGCCACATTACGGACTGTCTCAGGCAGACGTTGTTTATGAGATGATGAACAGTACCTTAAACGGCAGAATTACCCGTTTCATGGTATTGGTAAAGGACTGGGAAAATATCGAACAGTTAGGAAGTATCCGAAGCGTCAGACCGACGAACGTTATCCTGGCAGCAGAGTGGAATGCAGTCATCTGTCATGATGGAGGTCCATTCTATATTGACCAGTATTTAGATGAGCCATGTTCCGATCACTTCAGTGGAACATTCTCCCGTGTCAACAACGGAAAATCAAGAGAGTATACCGAGTATATCCTTCCGGGAGACTTAGATAAAAACTTTGAGAACTCCGGTGTTTCCAAAGAGTACACCCAGTATTATGAGGGAGCACATTACCAGTTCGCAAGCGAGAGCAATCCGGTAGACTTATCCAGCGCATCCGATGCAATCGATGCAACACTGGTAGATTTACCATTCCCGCACAACGGCTCTTACTTAGAGTATGACGAGACAAATCAGGTATACAATTACTCTGAGTATGGCAAAGCACATGTAGATCCAGGCAACAACAACCAGCAGTTAAGCTTTAAAAACCTGCTGATCCAGAGTGCAGGATTTACACAGTACGATGAACACGGTTATATGATCTTTGATGTGATCACAACCGGTGGCGGTTACTATGTAACCAACGGAAAAGCAATTCCGGTAACCTGGACCAAGACCAGTATGACATCTCCGACCCGCTACTATGATGCAGCAGGCAATGAGATCAAGATCAATACAGGTAAGACTTATGTTGCACTTGTTCCGGTTGATAACTGGAAAGAGCTTGTGATCGAATAAAACAAAGTAAAAGAATATCTGCTGTGCAGACATTCGTAAATAAAAAAGGCGTCCCGGACGGGATGCCTTTTTTGTGTTACCTACCAGTAACATGCGTTATCTAATTCTTCCATACCTTTTTTGTCTTTCGGTGCCTCTGTTTTCGGAGGGCGTACCCAGTACTCATTTTTAAGTGGGAGATACGGTGGGTAATCATCCCATCTTGCGCCCCAGATACCAAACAGGATCTGCATGGAGCCACCCATCTGGATCGCCTGTTTTCCGGCACGTTTTAACATCGGAGCCAGGTTATAACCGAAAGCACTGCAGCTTAAGAGCGCGATGTCAAAATCAATCTTCATGATCTCGGTATACATATAGTCGAGTGCATCAAACCAGGTCGCAAAATCATCATTTCTTCCGGTAAACCATACCGCCTTAAATGTCTTAAAATCAATATCAGGAGGTAAAACCTTGCGGTCCGGGAAGAGCAGATCCATCTTTGGATACTGTTCCATCATGGTCTCAACAAAAGGACTGACGAGAAGTACCTTTTTTCCGGATAATTCCATCGTCCATGGATCCTCATAATTTAACGGCTCGAGCTGACCAAGACGGATGAGTTTCATTTCTTTCGGGCAGCTTGTCTTTACCATATATTCCTCAGCAGGATGATCGTCAAAGTATGCCATGATGTCGATGTCGGCATTGTCTTTCTTGATCAGATCCGTCCAGCGGCGCACTTCGCTTTCATTATAATGATAAGTCTCAAACATATTGCTGCGGCCAAGGCGGTTCGTGTGAAAGAGAAGATGCTCGTCAAAAAGCTGGAACTCGGAAAATTCCGCGCTCCCCATACGGCAGAGGGCGAAAGGCTTTCCACTTCGGATGTAGCTTTTGATCAGCTCATTGGCTTCCGCATCGGTTGGCGCTTTCTGACCCATAAATTTGCCGAGCGTATTGTAACTGCCGCCCATCTTGTCACGCAGCTTATGATGGATATGTTTTAAATAATAGAAAATATATAAAATTCTCTGTTTCATAAAATCGTATCTCCGTTTCTGCGCGGGGATAAAATCCACGCAATACATTCATTATAAATGCTGTCGGTGGAATGTCAAGATAAAGCTGGGTTCGTTGACAAAAGTGGCTTTTTTGGAGTATGATGTTCGTATTGAGACAAACGCATTTTTTGATGCAGAATGGAGATCACCATGGAAAAAATTTTGGTTACCCGTTCCTCCATGCCGGAGCTGGACGAGTATGTAGATGAGATTAAAGATATATTTGAGAGCCACTGGCTTACCAATATGGGAGTAAAACACAATCAGTTAGAAGAAAAGCTGGCAGAGTACTTAAAGGTGCGCAATATTTTACTGTTCAGCAATGGACATATGGCACTGGAGCTTCTGATCCAGGCGATGGGGCTGACCGGAGAGGTCATCACGACACCATTTACCTTTGCATCCACCACGCATGCCATCGTGCGCAACGGATTAACACCGGTATTCTGTGATGTCAATCCGGAGGATTATACGATCGATGTGACAAAGATCGAGGAGCTGATCACAGACAAGACCAGTGCGATCCTGCCGGTGCATGTATATGGACATCTGTGTGATGTGGAGGCGATTGATGCGATCGCGAAAAAACATAACCTGAAAGTTATTTATGATGCGGCACATACCTTTGGCGAGGAATACAAGGGAAGAGGCGTTGCAACCTTTGGCAATGCTTCCATCTTCAGTTTCCACGCAACAAAAGTATTCAATACGATCGAGGGTGGAGCAGTATGCTTCAACAGCAGTGAGAATGGCCTGCGTGAGAAACTCTACGGCATCAAGAACTTCGGTATCTGGGATGAAGAGCTGATCAAGGATGTGGGAGCCAATGCCAAGATGAACGAGTTCCAGGCGGCAATGGGGCTTTGCAATTTAAGACATATCGATAGAGAACTGGCAAAGAGAAAGACAGTCGTTGCCCGTTATAATGAGAGACTTTCCGGCGTGGACGGCATCCGTATTTCCAAAGAGCAAAAGGATGTGACTTCCAATTACGCTTATTATCCGGTCATCTTTGAGCCGGAGGTCTTTGGCAGGAGCCGTGACGATATCTATGAATTATTAAAGGTCAATGAGATCTATGCAAGAAAATATTTCTATCCGCTGACCAACACATTTGACTGTTACAAGGGAATGTTTGATATGGGCAACACACCGGTGGCGCTTGATCTGTCAAAGAAAGTGCTGACACTGCCGTTATATGCAGACTTACGTCTGGATCAGGTAGATCGGATCTGTGATATCATTCTCGGAAAGTAAGGACGGACAGGGAGGATTTTTAGATTGGTAACCGTAAAGATTGGCGATGGCATGGGAAATCAGATGTATAATTACGCCTGTGGCTATGCAGTCGCGCGCAAGACGGGGGAAGAGCTCCGGTTAGACATATCCGAGTGCGATAATTCTACCCTGCGCGATTTTGAACTGGATCATTTTCATATCCGTTATAAAGAAAAAGAATCATTTCCAAACCGCACATTCTGGCAGAAACTCTATAAGCGTCTCAGACGGGATCTCAAATATCAGGTTGTGTCTGAACAGGATATGTTTGCTGTGGATGAGCGTGTCTTTGCAAAGACAAGGCGGGAGAAATACCTGCATGGTTACTGGCAGTGCCTGGGATATTTTGAGGAGTATCTGGATGAACTCCGCGAAATGTTTACGCCAAACTATGACCAGAGCGAGGAAGTAAAGGCACTGATGAAACAGCTGCGGGAGACCAACAGCTGTGCACTTCATGTAAGAGGCGGCGATCTGGGTGGTCCAAACCGCGAATATTTCCAAAGGGCGATCGAAAGGATGCAGGAGGAAAAGCCTGGAGTTTCCTTCTATGTGTTTACCAATGATGCGCCAAAGGCAAGGGAATGTCTGGATGGAAAGACGGCAGAGATGAAGTATGTGACAGAGCTTGGAACTTTTTCTGATATCGATGAATTTTTCTTAATGTCCTCCTGTCAGAACCAGATCATTTCCAACAGCACCTATTCGACCTGGGCGGCGTACTTAAATACGGCACCGGGAAGAGTCGTGATCGCACCAAATTTCCATGGAGTAGAGGTAATGGCATTACCGGACTTTATCGTCCTGTAAATACAAATGAATGAGGTTAGAAGATGTTATTCAATTCTGTAGAGTTTTTCATGTTTTTCCCCATTGTTGTACTGTTATACTGGGTGATACCGAAGAAAGTCCGGTATCTGTGGCTTTTAGTGGCAAGCTATTATTTTTATATGGGATGGAATGCAAGTTATGCCATCCTGATTGCAGTCTCAACAGGGATCACTTATCTGTGCGGACTTGGGATCGAAGCACTTGGAAAAAAAGAAGAAAAAAAATATCTGGTGGCACGCAAGCTGGTGGTTGCGGCAGGATTTGTGTCAAACCTTGGGATCTTATTCTTTTATAAATATTTTGATTTCTTTTTGGAAAACTGCAATCATATTTTAACGGCACTGGGAAAGGAGCCGGTGGTAAACGGATTTTCCGTCTTGCTCCCGGTCGGTATCTCATTCTATACGTTTCAGGCACTTGGATATATGGTCGATGTGTACCGGGGCGAGATCATAGCAGAGAAAAATCCGCTGAAATATGCCTTGTTCGTGTCGTTCTTTCCGCAGCTTGTGGCAGGACCGATCGAGCGTTCCAAAAACCTGTTGGAGCAGATCCGGGATATCCCGGACCGCAAGACGTTTGAATATAAGCGCGTGGCAAACGGTCTGATCGTGATGCTCTACGGCTATTTCTTAAAAATGGTCATTGCAGACCGTATTTCCATTATCGTGGAATATGTATTTTCACATTATTTTGAACTTGGTTCTGTGGAACTGATTGCAGGGGCGGTCGCATTTGCGATCCAGATCTACTGTGATTTTGGCAGCTACTCGATGATCGCGATCGGAGCGGCGCAGGTGCTTGGATTTACCTTGATGGAAAATTTCAATACACCTTATTTTGCAACTTCTATCAAGGATTTCTGGCGCAGATGGCATATTTCTTTAAGCAGCTGGTTCCGCGATTATCTTTATATCCCGATGGGCGGTAACCGTCATGGAAAAGTCCGCAAATACCTAAATCTAATGGTAACATTTCTGGTGAGCGGTCTCTGGCACGGTGCAGAGTGGAGTTATGTGATCTGGGGCGGACTGCATGGCATCTATCAGGTAATCGGAGATCTGCTGATGCCGGTACGAAAAAGGATCGTTTTCGTGTGTCATGTGAAAACAGACTGTACCAGTTATAAGCTGTCGCAGATATTTGTAACGTTTGTGCTGACAACATTTGCCTGGATCTACTTCCGTGCGGATACCTTTGCACAGGCAACGCTATATTGTAAACGTATCTTTACCAGATGGAACCCAATCGTGCTGTTTAACGGCGGACTCTATGAGCTTGGATTAAACCAGTTTGAGAGCAATATCCTGTTTCTGTCACTCGTGGTACTCTTTCTGGTTGATCTGATCCGGTATCGCAGAAAACAGCGGATCGATGTCTTTTTGGAGGGACAGAACGTATGGTTCCGCTGGCTTGTGTGCATCGGCCTGTTCTTAGCCGTTTTTGTATATGGCGTTTACGGACCATCCTATGATGCAACACAGTTTATATATTTTCAGTTTTAACGTGGGGATGAAAGGGCTAAACATGGAGAAAAATTGGAAACAGGCAGCAAAACGAGTGGTGGCGGCAGTCCTTTTCGTGTCATTGCTGGTGGGAAGCATCTATGGGGTAAACTGGCTGTTCCGCCTGAAAGCGACGGATGGATGCTATCCGGTGCAGATGTTTTATAAACAGAAGAAGGACAGCATTGATGTATTGTGCCTTGGCAGCAGCCACACTTATACGAATATCAATCCGGCGGTGCTCTGGGATGACTATGGGATCGCAGCCTATGATCTGGCAGGGTCAAACCAGCCGTTCTGGAACAGCTACTATTATCTAAAAGAGGCATTAAAATATCAGACACCGGAGCTGGTGGTGTTAGATGTCTATCGTGCCATTGAGACACAGGATTATCAGGATGATGCGCGTACCGCGATGAATACGTTCGGGCTCCGCTATTCGAAAGATTATAAAGAGAATATCAAAGTCAGCCTTTTCCCAACGGAGACAGAGCTGGATTATCTTTTGAAATTTCCAATCTATCATGCCAGATATCAGGAGATGAAAGAGGCGGATTTTAAATTTTACAACAATGATGCAAACCGCAGAAATTATAAGGGGTTTAATCTGAACTGCATCAGCACTACAGTATTTGGCGAGTTCCCGGATATTTCCGGTGTTACCGAAGTGGAGCAGATGACGGATAAAACCAAAGAATATTTAGAAAAGATCATTCTTCTGACCGAGGAACAGGATATTCCATTGCTTTTAGTGGTGGCACCTTATATCGATGGCATCACAGAAGATAAGAAGATATTCAATCAGGTGGAGCTGCTTGCAGCGCAATGTGATATTGACTTTGTTGATTTTAACGAGTACTATGGCAGAATAGGATTGGATCCGACTACAGATTTTGCGGAAGGCTCACACTTAAATTATTATGGAAATGAGAAATATTCCAGATATCTGGGACAATATATCGTAGACAACTATGACGTGTCCGACCGCAGAGGGGATGCTGCCTATGATTCCTGGGAGCAGAATGCACGTTTTTATGAGAAACACGCGGCAGATGTGGATCTGATGAAGACAGACGACAGACAGGAATACTTCAAAAAGCTGTTTGCCTCCGCTGACCGTTATACGATCTGTGTGAATGTTACAGGTAATTGCAGTGACAGCCAGGAGATCGAGAATCTGCTCAAAACCTATGATATGGATCTGCAAAATGGTTCTGTCTGGGTATTTCAGGGAGGGGATCTGGTTTACTCTCTTCCGACCGAACAGGAGATCAAACAGGGAGATTTCTTTGAAACAGATCTTGGAAAGAACAGTCTCTGTATTGAGACAAAGATAGAGACCAACGCGTTTTACGGAGATTATCCGGTCAAGACTGTTACACTGGAAGGAACCCGCAGTGAGAAAGCAGCGCGGGGCATTAATATCATTGTCTACGACAATGAGTTACAGAACATGGTGGACAACATTGGTCTGGATGCGGACGATTCGTATCAGATCCACAGAAATTAGATTGCAGTAATAAAGGAAAGAAAAAAATGAAAAATACACTGATCAAAATCCAGAATTTTTTTGTGACACTTGCAATGTTTATACGTCATCCGGTTGCAGTTCCAGACATGGTACTGGCTTACCGCAACCATAAGGAACTGACGCAGGATATTGAGGAGATCAACCGGGAGAGCATCAAGTCCCTCTATGTGGATCTGGGAGAGATCAAAGATACCGAGGCAAAAAAAAAAGCCTATCGGATGTTAAATGAATCCTTTGAGAAGAGACTGATCTTTCATGTAGGATTTGGAGCGGGACTTTTTTCCGAGTTAGACAGCATGATGGAGCATATGTTGTTTTGTCTGGAACATCATATCCGGTTTGAGATTTATGCGGATGATGCGAACTTTTCCAAGCAGGGCGGAAAGGGCTGGGAAGAACTCTTTGAGCCATTCTGTCCGATCAACCATGATAAACTCAATCATATCGCAAACTACAGACCGACAGATTATAAGAGCCTGATGCGGCACCACAGACTCTGGTACAAGGGCTATCTGTTGCCGCGTATCTTAAAAAAGAGGACCGGTGCAGATTATCTGACCCAGGATATCTGGTGCATGTGTATCAATGATACCTTTAAATTTCATCCGATCGATATCCCGATCTTTGATATGAAGGGAACGGCAACTTCGCAGTTTTCCAAATTTGGGGAGATCGCGATCTGCCCGAAACCGGATGTTAAGGCGGAGATGGATGCACTGATAGAGGGACTTAAGATGCCGGAACATTTTATTTCCATGCAGATCCGCGGTGGAGATAAATGTCTGGAATATAAAGAGTTAAAAGATGCAGCAAGCTATGTGGAAAAAGTGGAAACACTGGGATTTGCGGACAGACCATTGTTTATCTTTACCGATGATTATACCAATGTGACAAAGATCAAAGAGATGCGCCCGGGCTGGCAGCTCTATACCTTAACGGGCGAAGAAGAGCGGGGCTACTATAACGAAGCCTTTAATAAACAGGACTGGGCGTTCCGCAGGAAGAACCTGATCAAGCTTCTTGCAATCGTGGAACTCTGCAAGAAATCCGATTATCATATCGGGCCGAACCAGTCCTGTGTGGATCTGTATCTGCGCTCCGTAAAAGGAACAGAGCGTTATCTGATCTTATAGGCGACGAGAATCAGGAGAAATAGAAAGAAATGAGAATTGATATCGTTGAAAAAGCAGGCATAACTGTAGATGGAAACCAGATAAGATTAGGAGACTCAATCGAAACAGCAAAAAAAATCCTGGGGAAATATGATGTGTATATGAATGATTATTATTTTCTAGATGGTGATTTGTTTTTTTCGGTAGATAATTCAGATATAATAAATGAGATTGAGGTAAGAGGTGGAGGGGTTGAGAACATACACTTCTTTTTTAAGGAAAAAGAAATATTTAAAGTAGAAAAAGCGGAAGCATTAGATTTCATGTCAGCTTGTAATGGAGAGATCCTGTCAAATGGAGATGATCGTGAATACTATGCGGATAATCTGGGGCTTATTATCTCCTTTGGATTCTCGGAAGAAGACGTGGAAGAGATGATCAGAGAATCCAAGGAGGATGGTGTTTATGAAGATATGTTGGATGCTATTGAACAGGATATTTATCGATCTAAGCATATAGAGGCCATTGTGATACATCGTAATTAGTGTTTTAGGAAAGTGTTTTTACCACCTGTGCAGGATTTCCTGCAACAACGGTGTAAGGTGCAACATCTTTCGTCACGACACTGCCGGCACCGATGACGGCACCTTCTCCGATGGTAACACCTTTTAAGATGGTGACACCAAAGCCCATCCAGACTTTGTCTTCAATGACGATCGGGGCACTTTTTACAACAGACCAGTCCTTGTCCTGTAAGACAGGGAGTCCATGTGTGGCGTTTTCCCATTCGCGGGAAACGTCATTTTTTCGTTCTTCCCAGTAAATGGAGTGGGAATTGTGATCATAGATCGTGCAGTTCCAGGCAATGATGACATCATTTCCAATCGTGATGCCATTGCGGGAAATCAACTGTGTGCCACCGCCGATGTGTACCCGGTCGCCGACTTTGATGTGTCCACTCTCAGTCTCAAAGACGAAGGAGGAATCGATCATGGATTTTTCGCCGATCTCAAGGTAAGTTGCGCCATTCTTTGGCGCGCGCAGATCCAGGTTGAAATTATCGCCTAAGACCGCGCTCTGGTCAATATGAATATAAGGAGCAGCAGAGGTAAGCTGCTTTTTTCGTTTGTGTTTTTTGTAGATACTGCGGAGATTCATAAGATCGCCATCCTTTCAGGAAAGTTATTTTTGTAACAGAAGAAGTGTCTTATCGTGCAGTTTTTTGCATCCGTTCTTTGCTGCCGGTGTGACAGAAGAGACAAGACGTGTGATCTGTTTTGCAAGCCAGCCGTCGAAACGGTCCAAAAGCAGATGACGGAGCTCGTGCAGCAGGAAACATGCCGCTAAAACGCCAAGTGCGTAAAGTAATACCTCTCCGGCAAAGTACCAGTCATTTGTATGAGAGGCAAGGTCGGTAAACCGGTTGAAGATTTTGCGCATATCGCCCTCGATACAGTAGATAAAGACAACATCCTGTGCCAGATGATTGATCACGCGGCTGGTAAAATGCAGTTCGCGGAAGAACAAAAACAGGCAGATCGCTGTCACTGCCACGAGCAGGGAGTTGTCTCTGGCGTACATTCCCATGAAAATGCCTTTCATATAGGTAAGACCATAATTTAAGGTAGCGATCACGATCGTTGTACCAAAGAAGATAACAGCAAGATAGCTCTTTTTAAAGTGGTGCTCTCCGTAATAAAGGCGGATATAACGCCCGATGAGATACATGATCGTCATGCAGACAACACCCTTTCCGGTATCTTCGATCAGTTCGTGGAAGAACAGGGTCGGCATTGCATAGAAGATGAACAACAGCAGCAACAGCAGGTTGCGGAAAGAAGTCCGGCTTAATTTTTCCGGGATCTGGTTCAGAAAACCGGAAAAGATCGCAATGACGAAGTAGCAGGTCACGAACCAGTGATTTTCAAAGGTAAGTGGCAGAAAGCAGGTGATCAGTCCCTTGAAAGAATAGCTTCCGGTTACAAAAAGGAACAGAAGATCATAAAAGATAATGCACAGATCAAGCCTGATCAGCTTTTCTAAATGAAAACGCATGCCAAAATAGCCTGAGATCAGCATAAAGATCAGGTTGGTATTGTTGGTAAATGCGTTGATAAATACGGAATCGGCAAGGTTGAGTCCGGAGATATCATTGAGGTAGGGTCCCATGCTGTGCCAGAATACGACAAAAAAGATACAAATGATCCGTAAGATTTCTAAACTGGAATTTCGCTGCTTTGGCATGATAAAATAAATCCTTTCTGATGATAAAACATTTATGAATATTCATTATAGCAACCCAGAAATAATTTGACAAGTTGTTGTTTTCTTACTATCATTATGATACCAAAACTTTTATTTAAGGGAGAAAAAACATGGATCAGATAAAAAAAGCATTTGAGGTTTTTGACAGCCGCCAGAAGCGTAAACTCGTCTACCTTACGTTCATTATATTTATTGATGCGTTTGTTGAGCTGCTCGGTGTGTCTGTTATCATTCCGTTTATCCAGGCGGTAACAACACCGGAGGTGCTTCTCGAAAATAAATATGCGAAGTGGGCATATGATTTCTTAGGCATGAGCGATACGAACCAGTTCGTTGTTTTAATGGCAGTTGTGATCATTGCCGTCTACATTTTGAAGAATCTGTTTTTAGTCTATATGTATAATCTTCAGTATAAATTTTCCTATTATGGAAAGAAACAGATGCAGAATACACTGATGCGTTATTATATCGGACAGGATTACACCTTTTTCCTGAATTTAAACAGCTCTGAGCTGATCCGTAACATCAACACGGACCCGGAGATGTTTTATACTGCTGTATTAAATGCGCTGCAGCTTGCATCGGAGCTCTGCGTATCCCTTGTGATCATCATTACACTGTTTGTAACAGATATTACGATCACCTTAGGTGTGGTCATCAGCCTTGGCATCATGGCTCTGATCCTGGTCAAAGGGCTGAAAAAAGTCTTAGAGGGTTATGGCAATGACAGAAGAACCTATTCTGCCGGCATGTTAAAATGTATGCAGCAGGCATTCGGCGGCATCAAAGAGATCAAGATCGCAAACCGGGAAGAATATTTCGAGCAGGATTTTGAGAAACAGAATGAGATCTATACCTATGTCATCAAGCAGAACGCATTTTTAAGTTCCCTGCCAAAGCCGATCATCGAGGCACTGGCGATCACAGGACTGATGGCGATGATCATTGTAAAGATCGCGGCAGGCAACACAGACAGCCAGCACTTTATCGTTGTACTCGGTGTATTTGCGGTAGCAGCATTTAAACTGCTTCCTTCCGTCAACAAGATCTCCTCTTACTATGCAGCGATCATCCACAATGGTGTTGTCATTGAGAAGATCCGCGATGAGTACAAAGAGATCGCAGCCAATAAAGAAAAGATGGAAGAGAAAAAAGCGAAAAAAGAAAATGGAAAAGAAATCTCTCTGGAAAAAGAAATCAGAGTGGAACACATGGAATTTACCTATCCAAATGTGGACGAACCGGTATTAAAGGATGTCAATGTTTCCATCCCGAAAAACGCATCCGTAGCCTTTATCGGACCATCCGGTGCAGGTAAGACCACGTTCGTGGATCTGATCCTTGGTGTCCTGACTCCGCAAAAAGGTGTGATCAGGGCAGATGACACAGACATCCAGACTGCACTGCGCGGCTGGCACGACAAGATCGGTTATATCCCGCAGACAATTTATATGTTAGACGACACCATCCGCAATAATATCGCATTTGGTGCCAAAGAAAATATTGACGATAACAGGATCTGGGAAGCGTTAAAACAGGCACAGTTAGATGAGTTCGTAAAAGAGATGGAAGACGGGCTGGATACCGTGATCGGAGAAGCAGGTGTGCGTATCTCCGGTGGACAGCGACAGCGTATCGGTATCGCACGTGCGCTTTACCGCAGACCGGAGATCTTAGTGTTGGACGAGGCAACTTCTGCACTTGATAATGATACCGAGGCAGCCGTTATGGAAGCGATCGACAGCTTACAGGGTAAGATGACCATGCTCATTATTGCACATCGTCTTTCTACCATCCGCAACTGTGATATTGTATACAAAGTAGAAAATGGTGCTGCAGCCATTGACACCGAAGACCATCATTAATATGGAAAAGGGGAACAGAAACATGGGAAAAGGTACCATTATGATCGAGCCATGTGCAGGACTTGGCAATCGTCTGCTTGCACTGACTTCGGCATATGAACTGAGTAAAAAGCTGGACAAAGAACTGACCGTCATCTGGAAACGGGAGATCGGCTGTGCGATCGCAGCAAAGGATCTGTTTGAGATGAGCGTACCGGTGGCAGAGATCAGCGAGATGGGAATGAAACATGGTGTGATAGAGCACCTGCGCAGCAATCAGGCGAAGAAAAAATACAGAGAGTCGGCAGATGTCTTTATCGAATGTGATGAGATCGCGGATGCAAAGACTGCAGGCGGATTTGCGGCAGTGAAAGAGATGATCGCGGCGCATGACACCTGTTATGTAAAATCCTACACCAATCTCTGTGAGATCACGGCGGAGAGTTTTTCCTTTTTAAAACCGGCACCGGAGGTGTTAAAGCGTGGGGAGGCGGTATTTGCAAGGATCGGCAAAAATACGGTCGGAGTCCATATCCGCCGTACCGATCATGTGGAGTCGACCAGTCACAGCCCGCTAACTGCGTTTGTGGAACGGATGAAAGCGGAGCCGGAGGACACCAGTTTTTATGTGACGACAGATGATGCGGCAACGATACAGGAGCTGGAAACTTATTTCCCGAAGGAACGTCTGATCGTTTACGAGGATAAGGTATTGGACCGTGACTCCAAAACCGGCATCCAGGACGCATTAGTCGACATGCTCTGTCTTTCCAGATGCCGCAAGATCTTGGGAAGCTATCAGAGCACATTCAGCCTGATCCCGTCGATCATGGGACAGACCGAGTTAGTATACTGTATGAAAGAACAGAAGTGAGGATAGGCTGTTGAAAACATGTAATATTTTAGGAACCAATATCGCCGTGACGAATATGGCGGAAACGGTGGCATATATTGAGGAACATATCGACGAGCTGCGAGGAAAGTATATCTGTGTGTCCAATGTGCATACCACGGTCACCGGATATGAGGAAGCGGATTACAGGAACATCCAGAATACGGCAGCACTTGCACTGCCGGATGGAAAACCGCTGTCTCTGTATTCGAAAAAACACGGATTTCCCGAGGCGGAGCGTGTGACAGGACCGGATCTGATGGGAGAACTGTTTTCAAGGGACAATGGATTGCGCCATTATTTCTATGGTGGAAAGGAAGAGACGATCCAGGTTCTTTCCGAAAAACTGCCGGGAGAGTATCCGTCACTTCGGATTGCTGGCATGGTATCACCGCCGTTTCGTCCATTGACCGAAGAGGAGGATGAGAGGGAACTGCAAAAGATGAACGATGCAAAAGCGGACATCATCTGGATCGGACTTGGTGCACCGAAGCAGGAACGCTATATGTATGAACATCGTGGTAAGGTAAATGGTGTTATGATCGGAGTCGGGGCAGGATTTGACTACTATGCAGGAACCATCAAGCGTGCACCGATGTGGATGCAGAAACTGAGTCTGGAATGGCTGTATCGTCTGATGCAGGACCCGAAACGACTGTTTCGCCGTTATTTTGCAACGAATTTCAAATTCCTTCGCCTTACGATGGGAAGAAAATAGTCGCAGCAGATAACGTGGACAAAGAGAGGAAACTATGGAACAAACAAAAATGAAATATAAATATCTGGATGCGGCAAGAGGACTGGCATTATTTCTTGTCATGTTTTCTCATGCACATGGACTGAGCAGTTTTCTGATTTTTTACTATATCCAGATCTTCTTTATCATATCCGGTTATATTTACACACCGGGCAGAGCATATGGCGTGACCATCAAAAAGAAAGCAAAACGCCTGTTGGTCCCATATTTTGGCTATAGTGCATTTTTATGGTGCTTTTATGCCGTTGTGCGCAGAGATGGGGCGGCAATGAAACAGTCGCTGTTTGGAGTGATCTATTCGAGATTTTGCCTTTACAATGCCGCGGAAGGCGCAGACAATGTCTATCTTTTGGATATCGCAAACGGAGCGATGTGGTATCTGACCGCATTTTTTGTGACATCACTGCTTTTCTATCTGATCGCAGACTGGTGTCTTGCAGATATGAAACGTACGGTACTGGTTTCTATCCTGCTTCTTGCGGTAACGATGGCACTTTCAGAACTTCCGGTATTATTGCCGTGGAGCATTGATATTGCAGGGATCGCAACGGTTCTGATGCTGGTCGGAGCATGGCTTCGGAAAAAACAGTTTTTTGAACAGAAGAGCCCGCTCTGGCTGATCGTGCTGAATCTGGTCTTATATGTGGGAGTGGTCGTGTTTAACGGCAGATTAAATATGTCCATCCGTCAGTACGGCAGATTTGGAGCATTCAGTGTTCCGTTTTTCTTTGTGATCTCGATCACCGGCTCCGTGCTCTGTATCTGGATCTGCAAATGGATGGAACAGACGAAGATCGGCTCATTTTTTGCTTATCTTGGCACACACACGATCGAACTGATCTGTCTGCATATGTTAGGACTCGAGTTATTCGGTGTTGTGGCAGGACATTTTATCGATGTGGCAGCACTTGACGGTGCGGCAGAATGGATCTATGCAGCAGTGCGTGTTGCTGTGGCAATCACCGGAGCACTGATCGCGGGAGCCATCATCCGGAAGATAAAAAACATGGTTATGGGGGAAAAATAGGTGAGTAAAAAAGAACGTGACTCTGGATTAGAACTGCTCCGCATCCTGGCACTTTTGGTAACATTCTGGATGCACGGTGCGAGCAGCTATCGCAATAACGAGGTCAGCGCATGGTTATGTATCGTCATTGAGACGATCGGAAATGTCGGCGTGCCGATCTTTATCCTGATCTCCGGTTATTTTGGAATCCGTCTCAAACCGAAAAAAATGATACAGCTGGATCTGATGCTGATCTTCTATTGCTGGATCGGTCTGGCACTCCGTTTTGTATGGGGTGATGCGGCAGGTTACAGCGGTGAGCAGATCTTATCGTATGTATTTCCGGTCATCGGGCGTAATTCATGGTATTTTACCTGCTATTTCGCACTGGCGTTTTTAAGCCCGTTCCTCAATGCGTTTCTTGAGCAGCTGGACAAGGCTGCCTTCAAAAAAATGCTGCTTACAATGCTTGTCATCTTTTCCGGTATCACGACCTTCTTTTTCTTTGACATCACACAGGATGGTGGAAAAGGAATTGTCAACATGGTGCTTTTGTATCTGATCGGACGGTATATCAGATTGTACGGAGAGGAAAAGAAGATCGGAAAAGCAAAACTGGGCAGATGGTATGCGCTTATCCTGCTTGCATGTGTTGCCTTAAATGGTGCGCTTTATGTGGTGACCGGTACCGTGCAGAACAGATTTGCAAGGGATAACACCCTGTTTACGATCGGTGCATCGATCTGTATCTTTTTGATATTTAAGGAGATCCATTTCAGCAGCCGTTTCATCAATGAGGTTGCTTCCCATGTTCCGGCAGTCTTTACGATGGAGTGGACCCTGCGCGGCATCATCACCGCGTACATGTTCAACTATCTTGCATGGAACGAGAGCAACTGGCATGAGTGGATCTTACTTGGGATCTGTGTGCTTCTGATCGTGATGGGTACGGTGATCGATATCGTCCGTGTCAGAATGTTCGGACGGATCGAAGAAAAGCTGGCAGATGGCATCCTGCATGGGATCGAAAAGGCAGCAGGTGCCGTAAAACAAAAAATAAGGTAGCAGCTACCACCGCTTCCGGTATTCTGAAGCGGTGCAGCCTTCCATTTTCTTAAAAATCTTATTGAAGTAACTGGCGTCATCAATGCCACAGAGGTGCGCGATCTCCTCAATCGAGGAATTGCTGTAACGGAGCAGCTCTTTGGCATTGTTGATCTTCTTTGCCAGAACATATTGGATGATCGTCGTTCCAAATTCTTTTTTAAATTCCCGTGAAAGATAATATTTACTGATAAAAAACTGTTCTGCAAGCTGATCCAGAGAAATGTTTTCTGTATAATGTTCGTCCAGATAGTGAAGAATCGTTTTGAGCTTGTCGGAGAGCAGCTCGTTCTTCTCGTTGGACTCAGTGCAGATGAGGGTTAAAATGTTTACGATCTGCTGCGCAGTTAAAAGATCGGTGTCATCGGTCGGCTCCTCGTTGTAGCGGATGATATTTTCGATGGCAGTGATCAGCTCCGTGAAATGGGCAGAGCGGAAATGCCAGTTGTGGTGTTCCCGGAAATAAGAATAATAAGCCCCTGCCTGTGGACCGTAGAAGTGGATCCAGAGCAGTTCCCAGGGATCTTCGTCGGTGCTGATGTGGGTGTATTCGCCCGAACAGTCGAGGAAGAAACAGTCCCCGGTATGGGCAGCAGAGGAGATCATGCCGCCCTCAGAAGTTGGTTCGCGGTAGGTCACCTCCCCGCTGCCGGAGAGCACCACAAAAAACAGGTAGGAGTCTAAGCCGCTCCGCCTGCTCAAATGGGATTTTAAACTTTTCAGGTAACCCGCCTCCTGGATGTAGAAGAAATTCTTGCGCGTAAAAGGGGAGGGCGTGTTGATGACACTTCGTGTATTTGTAACTTCGGATGTTTTATATTTCTCAAAAAATAATTTTTTCATAGCAATATAATACTATTTTAGACCAATATATTCAATTGCAAAAATGTTAAAATTGGATTATTCTTAACAACGGCTTAAAAACAGGCATTTAGCAAAATAATTATAGTATAAAGAAAGAAACAGGATAAAGGAGAGTATTTATGAGTAAAAAGGCATTGATCACCGGTGTAACAGGACAGGACGGAAGCTATCTGGCAGAGTTCTTATTAGAGAAAGGTTACGAGGTACACGGTATGGTACGTCGTGCTTCTACCGAAAAGAGAGAGAGAATTGACCACTTGGAGGGAAATCCTAATTTCCACGTACACTATGGTGATCTTTCCGATTCTATGAGTATTATGCGTCTGGTTGGAAGCATCAAACCGGATGAGATCTACAACCTTGCAGCACAGAGCCATGTAGGTGTCAGCTTTGATGTGCCGGAGTACACAGCAGATGTAGTTGCCACAGGTGTTCTCCGTGTGTTGGAGGCAGTTCGTCTGTGCGGATTAGAGAAGACCTGCCGTATCTATCAGGCATCTACTTCCGAACTTTACGGAAAGGTTGAGGAAGTGCCACAGCGCGAGACCACACCATTCCACCCATACAGCCCATATGCAGTTGCAAAACAGTATGGTTTCTGGATCGTAAAAGAATATCGTGAAGCATACAATATGTTCTGCTGCAGCGGTATCTTATTTAACCATGAATCAGAGCGTCGTGGTGAGACATTTGTTACCAGAAAGATCTCTCTTGCAGCAGCAAGAATCGCACAGGGCAAACAGGACAAGCTTTACCTTGGAAACCTTTCTTCCCTGCGTGACTGGGGATACGCAAAAGATTATGTAGAGTGTATGTGGCTGATCTTACAGAACGAGAAACCGGAAGATTTCGTTATCGCAACCGGAGTACAGCATTCGGTACGTGAGTTCTGCGAGCATGCATTCCGCGAGGCAGGAATTGAACTTGAGTTCAAGGGCGAGGGCATGGATGAAGTCGGTATTGACAAGGCAACCGGAAAAGTTGTCATCGAAGTATCAAAAGAGTTCTATCGTCCGACCGACGTTGTCAATCTCTGGGGAGATCCGACCAAGGCTAAGACTGAGTTAGGCTGGAACCCGACCAAGACAACATTTGAAGAATTAGTAAAGATCATGGTAAAACATGATATGGAATTAGTAGCAAAAGAGGCATAAAGAAATAGAGGTGCGTAAATTATGATGGAAAAAGATGCCAAAATATATGTAGCAGGACACAGAGGAATGGTAGGTTCCGCCATTGTCCGTCAGTTGGAAAAAGAAGGATATCACAACATTGTGACCAGAACACACAAAGAGTTAAATCTCTGCCGTCAGGATGACGTGGAAGAGTTCTTTGCAAAAGAGAAACCGGATTATGTATTCCTTGCAGCTGCCAAGGTAGGCGGTATCATGGCAAACAGCGAAGCACTCGCTGATTTCATGTATGAGAACATGATCCTTGAGATGAATGTGATCCATGAGGCATGGAAGAACAACTGTAAAAAACTGATGTTCTTGGGTTCTTCCTGCATTTATCCGAGAATGGCACCACAGCCAATGAAAGAGAGCTGCCTTCTTACCAGTGAGCTGGAGAAGACCAACGAGGCATATGCCCTGGCAAAGATCAGCGGATTAAAATACTGTGAATTTTTAAACCGTCAGTACGGAACAGACTATATTTCCGTCATGCCGACCAACCTTTACGGACCAAACGATAACTATCATCCGGAACACTCCCATGTGCTCCCGGCACTGATCCGTCGTTTCCATGAAGCAAAAGTTGCCGGCGCAAAAGAGGTTACCTGCTGGGGAACCGGTACACCGCTCCGTGAGTTCTTATATGTAGATGATCTGGCAGATGCCTGCGTTTACCTGATGAACAACTACAGCGGAAATGAAACCGTAAACCTTGGAACCGGAAAAGAGCTTACCATCAAAGAGCTTACCGAGCTGGTAGCAAAAGTCATTGGTTACACAGGAGAGATCAAATGGGATCCATCCAAACCGGACGGAACACCGAGAAAACTGCTTGATGTGAGCAAATTAGAGAGCCTTGGATGGAAATACAAGACTGAACTGGAAGACGGTATCCGTCTTGCTTATGAGGACTTCTTAAACAATCCAATGCGTGCAGAACGATAGAAAAAGGAGAATACAATGTATATCGTACTTTTATCCGGAGGTTCCGGCAAACGCCTTTGGCCGTTATCCAATGACCTCTGTTCCAAACAGTATATCAAACTTATGAATCATGATGGAAAGAAAGACGGGGAGAAATGTTCGATGCTCCAGAGAGTATTCGGACAGTTAGAGACTGCCGGTCTTTCCGAAAACACGATTGTCTGTGCCAGCAGCGCACAGGTGGAACTGATCGAGAGCCAGCTGAATGGTGCGGCAGAGGTAGCAGTTGAGCCGATGCGCCGCGATACGTTCCCGGCTGTCATGCTTTCCTGCGCTTATCTTTTAACGGAAAAGGGAGCAAAAGAGGATGATGTCGTTGCATTTTTGCCGGTAGATCCTTATACGACTGGAGAATTTTTCTCACGGATCAAAAAACTGGGCGAATACATTGAAAAGAGCGAAAAAACGATCGGCTTACTTGGCGGGGTACCAACCTATCCATCCACCAAGTACGGCTATATCGTACCGGAAAAGGGAGATAGTGAACTTTTAAAGGTGGCAGGTTTCCGCGAAAAACCGGACGAGGCAACCGCAGAGCAGTTAGTAGCAGGCGGTGCACTCTGGAACTGTGGCGTATTCTGCTTTAAATTATCGATGGCAGCACAGTGGCTTGAAAAATACGGAGTCGGAACCGACTACACACAGATGGTCGCTGATTACGAGAAACTGCCGAAGAAGAGCTTTGACTATGAAGTCTTAGAGCACTGGGATGATATCGCAGCCATCTGCTACGATGACATCTGGAAAGACTTAGGTACCTGGAATACTCTGACCGAAGAGATGCCGGAAAACAGCATTGGCAATGTCGTCTGGGACGATACCTGTGAAAACAGTCATGCCATCAATGTACTTGGTGTGCCGCTTGTTGTAATGGGAGCCAAAAACATGGTGATCGCAGCATCCCATGACGGTATCTTGGTCGCAGACAAACACCAGAGTTCTTACATCAAGAACTGCCTCGAGTATGTGGAGGATACTTCCAGATATGAGGAGCGCAGGTGGGGGACGATCAAGACAATCGATAACGATGAGGATGACGGCATCCGCAGCATTACCAAGCGTATCAAAGTCGTAGACGGCAAGGTAGTGCCAAACCATAAACATCTGAAACACACAGAGACCATCACCGTTTTATCCGGTATGGGAAAACTGATGTTAGAGGGGATTGAAGTCGACCTGATGCCAGGCTCAACGGTCAGCATTGCTGCCGGCAAAGAGCATGCCATCCGTGCATTGGGCTCTGACTTACGCTGCATTGAAGTATGCGTGGGAGATGCCGAGGATGACGAGATCGTCATCGGCTAGAGCATAGAAAACAAAGGAACAGGAGTGGAGAAATAATGCTGTCAGTTATTATTCCAGCCTTTAACGAGGAAGCAATGATACCGATCACGGCAAAGACGATCGCCGGTATCTTACAAAAAGAGCAAATTCCATATGAGCTGATCTTTGTCAATGATGGATCCAAAGACGAGACCTGGAACCGGGTAAAAGAGGCGGCGGCACAGGACAAACAGGTGCGGGGAATTTCATTTTCCAGAAATTTCGGAAAAGAGTCCGCCATGATTGCCGGTCTTTCGTATGCCAGGGGCGAGGCAAGTGTCATCATTGACTGTGACTTACAGCATCCACCAGAGAAGATCGTAGAGATGTACCGCCTGTGGGAGCAGGGATACAAAGTAGTAGAGGGTGTCAAACTGTCCAGAGGAAAGGAAGGGATCTTCCACAAATGGGCGGCTGGCATTTTCTATGACCTGATCAGCAAGGCAACCTCGATCGACATGCGCAATGCGTCGGATTTTAAACTGATGGATCGTACAGTAGTAGATACCATCTTAAAGATGCCGGAGAAACAGTTTTTCTTCCGTGCCATCTCTTCCTGGGTGGGATTTCGTTCTACCACAGTGGAGTTTGAAGTGCAGGAGCGTACGGAAGGCGTGTCCAAATGGTCAGTCAAATCACTGATCCGCTATGCGGTGACGAATATCACTTCGTTTTCATCTGCACCGCTGCAGCTTGTGACGTTAAGCGGGATTCTCTTCTTCCTGTTTGCCCTTGTTTTAGGCATCCAGACCTTGGTACGTTTTGTGACAGGGGATGCGCTGGAAGGATTTACGACCGTGATCATGTTACAGCTGATCACCGGAAGCATCCTGATGGTCGCGATCGGGATCATCGGTTATTATATTGCAAAGATCTATGATGAAGTGAAGGAACGTCCGCGTTTCATCGTAGAGGAAGAAGCTGGAGAAAAGGAAGAAAAGTATGAGTAAAATCAAAGCACTGCTGGAAAAATACAGAGAAGTCATCAGTTATATTTTCTGGGGCGTTATGACAACACTGGTAAATTATGTTGTCTACTTTATCTGCACAAAGGCACTGGGGATCGAATACCTGATCAGTAACGTGATCGCGTGGTTCTTATCTGTTCTGTTTGCATTCTGGGTAAATAAAGTCTATGTATTCTGTTCGTATGAAAAGGATGCAAAGACGATGGTACGTGAATTTGGAACTTTTGTTTCTGCCCGTGTCTTATCCGGTGTATTAGAGACCGGAATGTTAGCATTATTTGTGGAAACAATGCACTTTAATGACTCAGTGGTCAAAATCGCAGCCAGTGTACTGGTCGTTATCATCAATTATGTGCTGAGTAAATTGATCATATTTAAAAAACAGGAGGACAAGGCATGAATGCAGCCATGAGTACGCCGGACGGATTTGTCAAAGAGGTGTGGAACAAGATCCCTGCGGCAGTGAAATCCGCATTTTTCGGCGCGGTCGTGATCGGGCTTTTGACACACATTTACGAGTTTACCAACAAATTATACAACTATGATGAACTGATGAATACACCAAACGGATATGGAACAGGAGCCGAATCCGGTCGCTGGTTCTTAAAGATCCTGGGTGATATCTTTGGTGCACAGTTTGGAAATTATTCGCTTCCTTTTGTCAGTGGCATGATCTCTGTTTTATTGTTAGCAATATCCGCGGGTCTGATCGCAGATATGTTTCAGATGCAGAGTAAATTGTTTGCAGTGGCATTAGGGGGATTTTTTATATCTTTCCCTGCTGTGACAAGTACCTTTCTGTTTATGTATACCGCACCGTTCTACTGTGTGGCAGTATTGTTCAGCGTGCTGGCGGCATGGCTTATGATCCGTTTTCCGAACAAGATCCTTTTAAATATTTTTTCGGTGGTTCTGATCGCCTGCTCGCTTGGTATCTATCAGGCATATTTTTCCAATACAGCATCGCTTCTTGTCATGAGCATTATCCTGCTCTGTGCATTTTCAAGAGAAGAGAAAAACTGGAAAGAGATCTTTTTCCTTGCACTGCGCTATGTGATCGTGCTGGCAGCGGGCATGATACTTTATTTTATCTTGCATAAGTTTTTGGTGTCCTATTGGGGCTTACAGGTAAATTCTTACCAGGGACTTGACTCCATGGGACAGACGAACGCAACCGAAGTATTTTCAGCGGTAAAAGGTGCTTACCTTGATTTCATTAATTTATTCCGCAGTGATGTGATGTGTTTAAATCCGACCACTTATGTGAGAAAATGTTATTTCCTGATGATGGCATCCTGGGGCATTGGTGCGTTATGCCTGCTTTTTGGAGAAAAGGGATGCAAGATCAAAAAGGTCTTTATGGTACTTGGATTTATCGTATTTCCGGTAGCCGTTTACCTGATCTACATTATGACACCAAACGGATGGGTGTATACGCTGATGGCATATTCCGTTGTATTTGTATCCATCTTTACGCTGCTCTGGGCAGACAAATTCCATGTGGCATTTGACAGCAGAGAGATCATCCGCAAAGTGACACAGTGGGTGGCAGCACTGACTTCCCTTATCATGATCGTGGTTTACATCTGGTATGGAAACGGCTGTTATATGTCACTCGAATATACGAAATATCATGACATGTCTTATTTCCAGACGATGGTGACACAGATCAAGAGCGTAGAAGGTTACAGCGACGATCTGCCGCTTGCCCTGGTGGGAAATGAGATCACGGATGAGACCAACAACATGGGAAGCTTAGTGGGCGGAACCTTTGGTCTTGGCGGAAAATCCGAAAGCAATATCAGCGCGTATTCCAGAAATCAGATTATTACAAAATACCTGGGATTTGCACCGCGTTTCTGTGGATATGAAGAGATCGTAGCACTTATGGACAACGAGGAAGTGCAGCAGATGCCGAGCTACCCGGACGATGGTTCTATCAAGATCGTGGATGGTGTGATCGTAGTAAAGCTTATGGAGTAGAGAATTGAAAATGAAAGAACAACAGAAAAATCAAAAAACAGCATATCTGGAACTATTGCGTATCATCGCATGCTTTTTTGTCATCGTAAACCATACCAATAGCGGTGTCTTCTTATCCCAGACACCGGACCATAAGGTCTGGTGGATATCGCTGACCTACTTTTTTATGTGCAAGACGGCAGTTCCGGTCTTTTTAATGATCACCGGATGCCTGATGCTTGGCAAAATAGATAACTACCGCAAATACATAACAAGGATCATCCGTATGGCCCTTGTTATTGTGCTGTTCTCCTTTATTTATTATGTAAAGAGCATGCAGGATGCAGGAAGACCGATCGAGATCATCGAGTATTTCAAACTGATCTATCAGAGACATGTGACCAACGCGTACTGGTACTTATATTTATATCTTGGTATTCTGCTTATGATGCCGTTTTTTCAGATCTTAAGTACCAATATGAAGCGGAGAGAGTATCAGATCTTAATGCTGATCTCCGTTGTGGCAATGGGTGGACTTCCGGTTCTCATCCATTACCGTCCGGGATTTTCCTTAAGCTATATGTTCACAGAGCCGTTTCCATCGGTTTATGTGGGTATGCTGTTTGTAGGCTATTATCTGACCCACTATGTGGAAGTAAAGAAAAAATATGCGATCATCAGTGCCGTTCTTTTCATTGGTCTGGTGGCAGCAGAGGTTGTGCTTACGTTCCATGAATATAACGTAAGACCGGAGAGCCTGTTATTCCTAGAAGAGAGAACAAACTTAAATATTACGTTATCGGCAGCGGCACTTTTCTATCTGGCACGTTATTTTGGAAGCGTATTCCACAAAGAGCTGTTCTGGAAAGTGATCGTGTTTGTCGGAAGCTGTTCGTTTGGCATCTATCTGTTCTCTGATTTATTTGTCAATCTGTATGAACAGTTTTATAATAATATCAGTGTTACGATGAACAGCATGATCGCAGTGCTGATCTATGAATGTATGGTATTTTTCAGCGGACTGGTACTGACTGTGATCCTCAAAAAGATACCGTATCTGAAGAAACTCGTTTAACGATATGTACGATAACATGGGAGAGGAGAAGCAAATATGACAATATTGATCAAAGGCGGAAAAGTCATCAATCCGGCTACCGGGATGGAAGAAGTTGCAGATGTTCTGGTAGAAAACGGGGTGGTTTCCAAGATCGCAAAAGGGATTAAGGATAAGGCAGAAAAACAGATCAATGCAAAGGGCTGTTTTGTCATGCCGGGATTTATTGATATGCACGTGCATTTAAGAGATCCGGGATTTGAGCAGAAAGAGGATATCGAGAGCGGCAGCCGGGCGGCAGCGCACGGAGGATACACAACGATCCTTGCCATGCCGAACACCAAACCGGTCGTGGACAATCCGGATGTGGTAAATTATGTGCACAATAAAGCCAAGACCGTAGGACTGGTAAATGTCATGCAGGTCGGAGCCGTGACCAAAGGGCAGATGGGAAAAGAACTTGCAGATATCGAGGGAATGGCAAAAGCAGGGATACGTGCCATCAGCGAGGACGGAAAATCTGTTATGAATGCAGAACTTTATCGTGAGGCGATGGAAAAGGCAAAGGAACTGGACTTAGTCGTACTCGCTCACTGCGAGGATATCAATCTGGTCAACGGCGGTGTGATGAACCAGGATGAAAACGCAAAAGAACTGGGACTGCGCGGTATTACCAATTCCGTAGAGGACATCATCATTGCAAGAGACATCATGTTAAGCTATGACACCGGTGCCAAACTGCACTTATGCCATTGTTCGACCCACAATTCCGTTATGATGATGAAAGCGGCAAAAGACAGACATATGAATGTGACCGCAGAAGTATGTCCGCACCACTTTACCCTGACTTCCGCAGACATCAAAAAGGCAGAGCCATCCATGGACGTACAGAAAAACGTACCGATCGATATGGATGCCGACACCAACTACAAGATGAACCCGCCGCTTCGTAAGGCAGAGGATGTGCAGGCACTCAAAGAGGGACTGCGCGACGGTATCATGGACGTGATCTCAACCGACCATGCACCGCACACCTTTGATGATAAGAACACCTCAATGAAAAAGGCACCGTTTGGTATCGTAGGACTTGAGACCGCAGCACCGCTTACCTATACGGAACTCGTGCTGGGCGGTTACCTGACCCCAATGCAGATGGCTGAGAAGATGAGTTACAATGCCGCAAAGATCATTGGGATCGACAAGGGAGATATCCAGCCGGGAAAGGTGGCGGATATTGTGATCTTTGATCCGAATGTGACCTATCAGATCGATAAGAATACCTTTGCGAGCAAAGGAAAGAATACTCCGTTTGACGGAAGAACCGTGACCGGAAAGGTACGCGCGACCATCGCAGGCGGACATGTTGTATACGAAGAAAATGCTTAAAGGAGAGTAGCAGGATGCAGACAAAATTTGAAGAGATTGCACCGATTGTAAGACAGGAAGAGATCGCAGATGATATCTACAGTATGTGGATCGAGGCAAAAGACATTGCAGAACATGCCAAAGCAGGACAGTTTTTATCCGTTTACAGCAATGATGGAAGCAGACTGCTCCCAAGACCGATCAGTATTTGTGAGATTGACAGAGAAAAGGGAAAACTGCGTTTAGTTTACCGTGTTGCAGGAAAAGGAACCAAAGAATTTTCTGATATGCATGCAGCAGCAACCTTAAAAGTAATGGGCCCTCTGGGAAATGGTTTCCCGAAAAAAGAGAAGAAAGCATTTCTGATCGGCGGTGGGATCGGG